>TARA_R110002020_G_scaffold15555_18_pt1 | contig 22291 bp, 18 predicted proteins | sample TARA_R110002020 | Tara Oceans TARA_R110002020 (sample SAMEA4396489) | marine metagenome | biome: Westerlies Biome; feature: [MES] marine water layer (ENVO:01000295) within the mesopelagic zone...; material: water (ENVO:00002006), including particulate matter (ENVO:01000060) such...
AAGGCGGGAAGAGTTGATCCTGGGGCATTTGCGAGGTTGAAGGCTGCCGCGCCGTTGTGCCGGGTCCTCGCTGATCCATGCGCTGGCCGGGGATCCATCCACGCGTGCACGAAGCGACCGCCATCAACCAAGCAGCATGATTTCTGACCGGATGTGTTGTCCGGCGCATTCGACTTCGTCTAAGGATGCTGCAAATTCTCAAGCCTGCGCCACCGCGGGCGGCGTGCTTTCCGATGGTGCATTCATGTCAGATCGAGATTTCTCCCTCTACCAGGGAAAGCGTGTGCTCCTGACCGGGCATACCGGGTTCAAGGGTGCGTGGCTCGCGACATGGCTGACCGAACTGGGCGCCGTCGTTTCCGGCCTGGCCCTTGCGCCGGAGGGGCAGCCAAATCTCTTTGAGGCGCTGGGGCTCGCGGATCGGCTCGAGTCCTCGTCGATCGTCGACATCCGCGACAAAGATGCGGTCACTGCGGAAATCGATCGGGTCAAGCCGGAGATCGTCTTTCATCTCGCGGCCCAGGCGTTGGTCCGTCGGTCCTATGCCGACCCGATCGAGACATTCGCCACGAACGTGCTGGGCACCACGAACGTCCTGGAGGCCTGCCGGCTGCAGGACAGCGTGACCGCGGTGGTTTGCGTCACGACGGACAAAGTCTACGAGAACTACGAATGGGCATGGCCCTATCGCGAGAACGACCGCCTCGGCGGCAAAGACCCCTACAGCGCCAGCAAGGCCTGCGCGGAGATCGTGGCCAGCGTGTATCAAGGCGCGCTGAACCGCGCCGACAACCCTGTCCGGATTGCCACGGCGCGCGGTGGCAACGTTGTCGGCGGCGGGGACTGGTCGGCGGACCGGATCGTGCCCGACATCGTTCGGGCGCTCGCCAGCGGAGCGCCCATCGTCCTGCGCAATCCCGGCGCCGTGCGGCCCTGGCAGCATGTGCTGGAGCTCTGCGAGGGCTATCTTGAGCTGGGCGCGCGCCTCATGCGCGGCGACAAGTTCGCGGAAGATGCCTGGAACTTCGGGCCGTTGCCGACGGACCAGACCCGTGTCGACGGGGTTGTCGAAAAGTTTCTCGACACCTGGGGGGGCCCGGATCATCCGGTCGATGTGCGGCCCTCGCCCCTGCACGAAGCGCGCCTGCTGCGCCTCGACATTTCCAAGGCCGTATCCGCGCTCGACTGGCAGCCACGTCTTTCGATCGACGACACCATCGGCCTGACCGCGGAGTGGTATCGCGCCTTTTATCGCGAGCCCGGCAGCGCGCTCGCGGTGACGCGCGATCAGCTCCGCCGATTCCGCGAAAGAGCCGGGCTGGCAACGTGACCGGAAGCGTTGCGACCGGAAGCGTTCTCGTCACCGGGGCGACCGGCTTCATCGGCCGTCATCTGTGTGTCCGGCTGGCCAGGGCGGGTTGGGACGTCACGGCGCTCCAGCGATCGGAATCGGACGTGGACGGCGTCAGGACCCGGATCGTGGTGCCCCAGATGAGCGCTGACGCCGTTTCACGTGCGCTTGAAGGGCGACGGTTCGACCGCCTGTTTCATCTCGCGGCCTACGGCGTTCATCCCGATGACCGCGACGTCTCGACGATGATGCAGGTCAATGTCTGCCTCGCTCAGCGGCTCGTGGCGGAAGCCGCAACCTGGCCGGTGCGGGCGGTGGTCATGGCAGGCTCCGGAGCCGAGTACGATCTGCGTGGTGTCGACGGTCCCGTGAGCGAGGATCACCCGCTTGAGGCCTTCAAGCTGTACGGGGCGACAAAGGCCGCGGGCACGCTCGCATCGGCCGCGACGGCCCGCAGCCTGGGCGCGCCCCTCGCCGTGGCGCGTCTGTTCGGGGTGTTCGGTTCGGGCGAGGCCCCGCATCGCCTCCTGCCCAGCCTGGTCCGTGACCTGTCGGCCGGCAGGCGCGTGCCGCTCTCCGATGGTGCCCAGGTCAGGGATGTGCTGTCCGTATCGGCGGTTGTCGATGCGCTGATGCGTCTCGCCGACACGCTCGAGGCCGATCAGGGACAGCACATCGTCAACCTGAGTTCCGGTCATCCGGCGACCGTTCGCGCATTTGCCGAGATGACGGCGGATGCGATCGGCGCCCGCCGCGCGCTGCTGGGATTCGGCGACATTCCGCGCCGGCCGGATGAAGTGGCATGTTTCGCCGGCGACCCGGCGCGCCTCCTTGCACTTACGGACTGGCGGCCTTACGAACACCTGTCGACGGCGATCGAAGAGGCGGTCGCCGCAATGCAGTCGCCGAGTAGTCGGACCGGGACCCCATGAACCGATCTGCGGACAAGCCGCTCGTCACAATATCGATCCCGGTATTCAACGAAGAAGGCAATATCGATCGCCTGATCGACCGCCTTCAGTCCGTTGCGGCCAACATAGCCGAATGCGATTTCGAGTTTCTCTTCACCGACAATGCCAGTACGGACGACACGTTCGCACTGCTTGCCGCCCATGCCGAGCGGGAACCCAGAATTCGCGTGCTTCGCTTTTCGCGCAACTTCGGGTTTCAGCGTTCGATCCTGATGAACATCCTGAATGCGCACGGCGACGCCGCCATTCAGATCGATGCCGACCTGCAGGATCCGCCCGAGCTGATCAGCGAGTTCATTGCCCGGTGGCTTGATGGGTACAAGGTGGTCTACGGAATCCGCCGCAGGCGCAAGGAAAGCGCGTTTCTGCGGCTCGGGCGCAAGCTGCACTATCGGCTCATCAATTGGCTCAGCGAAGTGGAAGTCCCCCTCGACGCAGGCGACTTTCGCCTCGTCGACCGGGTCGTGATCGAGCACCTGCGGACGTTCGAGGACCGGTCGCCCTACATCCGCGGGATCGTCGCCTCGATCGGCTATCCGCAGATCGGCATTCCCTACGACCGATCCGAAAGGCTTGCGGGCGAAAGCAAGTTCAACTTGTTCAAGCTGGTGAACCTTTCGATCGATGGCGTCTGCAGCCAGTCGACCAAACCGCTTCAGTGGATCACGTTCTTCGGACTGGGCGTTTCCATTCTGAGCTTCCTTCTTATCGTCGGCTATCTTGCCGCCTTCCTCATCGGCGCGACCGAGCAAGAGGGCGGCTTCACGACGCTCGTCCTGCTCGTCCTGGGCTCGATTGGGTTGAACGCGGCCTTCATCGGACTGCTGGGCGAGTATATCGGGCGCATCTACAGCACTGTCCGTGCCGGACCTGTCGCGATCATCGCCGACCGCATCGAGCCGGTCAGCAAAGCTTCATCGACGTTGCATCAGGGTAGCTCGCATCTATGAAAGCCGTCATTCTCGCTGGTGGGTTCGGGACACGCCTCTCCGAGGAAACCGAAATGCGGCCGAAGCCGCTGGTGGAGATCGGCGGTCGCCCCATCCTGTGGCACATCATGAAGATGTACGATGCGGCAGGAATCCGCGATTTTGTGATTTGCGCCGGCTACAAGGCCGACATGATCAAGCTTTACTTTGCGAACTATTACCTCGAGACCACGGATGTGGAGATTTCGACGCGGACGGGCGAGATCAAGGGGCTCGGCAGCCGCGGGTTGGAAGACTGGACGGTCAAGGTCATCGACACCGGCCTGGAAACGATGACAGGCGGACGGCTGGCACGCGTCAGACAATATCTTGGTGACGAGGCCTTTTGCATGACCTATGGCGACGGGGTGTCGGATGTCGACATTCCGGCGCTCATTGCCGCACACAAGGCGCACGGCAAGCTTGCCTCGGTCACTGCCGTCCCAAGTCCGGGGCGCTTCGGCATCCTGGAAATGGGCGACAACGACATGGTCGGCCGTTTCCATGAAAAGCCTCACGCCGAAATGGGGTGGATCAACGGTGGGTTCTTCGTGCTGGAACCGGCGGCGCTGGACTACGTGACCGGTGACGACACAACCTGGGAACGCGAGCCCCTGGAGCGACTTGCCGCCGACGGTCAGCTGCATGCCTTCCGGCACTCGGGATTCTGGCGGCCGATGGACACGCTTCGCGACAAGCGGGAGCTGGAATCTCTCTGGGCCAAAGGCGCCCCCTGGAAGAGCTGGTAAGCACATGTCGGGCCCGGAAGGCGAACGCACCGAATTCGACGATTACAGCGCGGATTACGACGAGCACGTCAACAAGGCGCTCGTCATTCCCGGGTTGAAGGTCGACTATTTCACGCAGGTGAAGGCGGCCTATATTCTGGACCTTCTGAAGGGGGCCTACGGCACCTCGGAGGTTTCGGTGCTGGATATCGGCTGCGGCGTGGGAAATTATCACAAGTTGCTACGCCCTCAGCTTCGCGACCTGGCGGGAATCGATGTGTCGCGGGAAAGCGTCGCCGAGGCCCGCAAGCGCCATCCGTCGGTGGACTACGAGACATACGACGGCACGAACGTTCCCTACCCCGAGGAGCGCTTCGATGCCGCCTTCGCGATCTGCGTCTACCATCACATTCCGCTCGCAACACGGCCCGTGCTGACGCGCGATGTCGCACGTGTCCTCAAGCCGGGCGGCCTGTTCATGATCTTCGAGCACAACCCGCGCAACCCGCTCACGATGCGGGTGGTCAACCGCTGCGAGTTCGACCGCGACGCGATCCTTCTCAGGCCTCACGAGGCCGAGGGCCTGATGGGCGGCGCCGGCTTTGACGATGTCGCCTCCCGCCACATCCTGACCGTGCCTTCGTTCAACTCCGTCACGCGCGGGGTCGACCTTGCATTTTCCCGGCTGCCGCTCGGGGCCCAGTACTACACGACCGGGCGGAGAGCGCGCTTGTGACGGATCCGTCGGTCATCCAGAAGATTCCGACGAGCAGGCTCGGGCGCCTGTTTGCCGACGGTCGACGCAGCCAAGCCACCCTTGCCGTTCTGGCGAGGTTCGCGATCACGGGGCTGGTCAACGGTACGGTCTACGCAATTGTCTATCTGCTGGTCGCCAACGGGGCCGGCCTTGAACCTTATCTCGCGAGCGGCGCCGGCTACATTGGCGGCCTTCTTGCCGGCTTCCTCCTGCATCGCAATTTTACCTTCATTGCCCGCGGCCGCCTGCATCGCGAGTTCGCGCGCTACCTGTTCGCGCAGGCCTTCACCCTCGGGGTGCTTTCAGCGATCTCCCAGTTTGCGGCAGAGACGCTTCTCTGGCCAACATGGGCCGTTATCGCGAGTGGAATCGCCGTCGCGCCCCCGCTGACGTTCGTGCTGCTTCGCTATTGGGTTTTTCGGCAGAGCCCAGCAAATCCCAGAGAAAGGTGAGAGATGGATCCTCGCAATATACTGTCCGTCTCGCAGGTCTATCAGGCGTTCCAGAGGTCCGGTGGCTTCTTCGGCGCCCGCCTGGAAGCGCTTGATCGTTATTTGACGATCGCGGACGGGGAGACGGTCGTCGACGTGGGCTGCGGGCCCGGATATCTGCTCGACCACCTTCCGGGAAGCTGCCGCTATTTTGGCTTCGATACCGACGCGGGCTACATCGAGCACGCTCGCAAGAAAGGGGCGGGGAATGCCGAGTTCGAGCTCGGCATATTTGATGCGGCGGCGGCGGCCAGGGTCGCGCCGGCGGACGTCATCCTCATGACCGGGCTGCTTCATCATCTCACGGATGCTGAAGCCCGGGACCTGCTTGCGGTCTCCTGGGAGACACTGCGCCCCGGCGGACGACTGCTGACGCTCGATGGCTGCTACAGGCCCGATCAGTCGCTCTTCAAGCGCAAGCTGCTCGATTGGGACCGCGGAGAATATGTCCGCACGGAAGAGGCCTACCGGGCGCTGTTCCCGTCGGGCTTCGAGCTGGACGCCCATGTCGACGAGGACATGTCGCGTATCCCCTACACCTTCATCACGATCGTCGCGACGCGCCCGCAGTGATGCGGAGGGAGAACAGGGCTGATGGCGGGATGCACAGGCCGCCGCACAGGCCAGGCGCCGGCGTCGTTCCAGGCAGCGCGCCAGCCGCGCTCCAGTGGGGGGGCGTGACCAGACCCGTCGCCGGCTGGAGATATCTGCAGGTTCGGCCTGCCCGGGCCGGTTCTAAACCGGCTGTCACAGGTCAGGGGGAGGGGATGCCGATCTGTGTCGGCTCGCCCCTCCACCACCCGTCTCCGGGCCGATGCATCGCGCCCTTCAGCTCGTCGACATCACCGCTCGGATAATATTCATGGCCACTTCGACATATCAGGGGCTTCGTGGCGCTGCTGCCCGTTTCTACGATGGAACGATTGCTGCGGCGGTCGCGGTTCTGGTTGCCGTGCCGCGCCTGCGTAATTTCCTGTTTTCTTTCGTTTATACGATCATTTTCTTCTATCCGAGCATCAGGGCCAACTCGACCTCTGCCGGATTTCTCTACACGGGCGACGTCCTGGGGTTTTACACGCCCTCCCTTATGAAGATGAGGGAGCTGATTTCGACCTTCAATTTCCAGGCGCTTGACCTGAACCTGTTCAATGGCAGTTCGTCATTCTATTTGATCCCGAATTTTTTCGGCGTGCATCCGTTCTTCGTCATCTATTCCCTTCTTTCGAAATTCTCCGATCCGAGAATGTGGGATGTGGCGCATGTGCTGGTTTTGATCTGTGCGCTGCATGTTTTCCTGGGAAGCTATTTCACACTCAAGCTTTGCCAGAAGCATCTCGGGCTGACATTTGCCGGAGCTGCCATCGTCGCGTCATTCTTCGTCTTCGGTATCGGGACCGTAAATGCCCTTCCGGAACCGATGTTCGTGTTCTGTTACGCCATCGTCCCCTGGTGTATCTATTCCGCACTCCGATTTGAGGAGACGAGGCGGGTCTTGTATTTGCCATTGGCGGCGTTTCCGGTCGTCATCGTTTTCCTGGCGGGCTACATTCCGCTCGGCGTGGCCTGCCTGTTCTTTTCAGGTGCATTCATCACCTTCAAGATCTTTGGAGTGGATGGTGGATGGAAGGAACTGAACATCGGCATTCGCCGCGTTCTCGTGGCTGCAATTCCGTTTCTGTTCGCAGCGGCCGTGGTGGCCCCCTACCTCCTTGCGGTGCACGAGTTTCTGCAAGAATCGCCGAGCAGCCGCATTCCGTCGCTGTACTACAGTGCCCATCAGATGGCAGATCTACCGCAGTCGATCGCCCGCCTGGTCACTTTCAACATACCTGTCGCGGGGCCATTCTTCGAGACAACGGTTCAATGGGGAATCATTCCGTTCTCCATCGTTCTGTTGTTCCTGGCCCTCCCCAAGGCCGGCGCGCGGCTTAGTCCGCGAGAGTGGACGATTCTTTCCGCCTGTGCTGTCGGTTACTTCGCCACGGTTCTTTCAATCTACGGTGTTTATACCCCGATCAGCGATCTGGTCTTCTATTTTGTCCCCGAAGTCGGGGAAATGCATATCTATCAGCGCTTTTTGCTGCCGGCGAACCTGTTGTTCGGAATCGTCCTGGCGGTCATGCTGGAAGGCGTGTTGAGGACAACCAATCGCCTGCCGTTTCGTATCGCGGCGTTGGGGTTGATCGTCCTGACGCTCGGACTGGCCTATTGGACGGCCAGCTCCGATGGCGGGCCCGGGAAGACCTACCTGCGCAATCTCATGATCTTCGAGCTGACGGTCGCGACCGTGTTCGCCGCGGCGCTGATTGCGCCCGGGCGAAACTTCCGGCTCTGGGTGGCGGTGGTGCTGATCGGGATCGCCCCGCTGAACGCGATGTACAACTTCGCCCGGGGCGACAACAGCCTGCCGGTGCGCAAGGCGCAGTTGCCGGTGACGCTGGATCCGGTCGTCCAACAGGGCATCGTCGATTTCTTCCAGCAACGATCCGGGAAGTCGCTGATCAAGTACGTCGATCTCACGCCGATGTGGACCGAGGGACGCGAGGCCTTCCCCAAGTCGTTTCCCTACATCGTCTCGCCGACCGGGGTGGCGCTTTCGTCATACACCGGGTTCAACTTCTATCTGTCTCCCAGGTCTGACTACATGAGCATGATGCCCATCGTGGGCAACAACGAACAGAGCGTCGACTGGGACTATGTGCGGCGGACGGGTGGTGATTTCGTCGTGGCCAACCAGCGGCACGTGGCGGCCCTGCAGGAAGCTGGTTTTGTCGGCAATCTGGCCAATTCGCTCGCATTGCCGGCTGACGTGATCATCCTTCCGCTCGTCTGGCAAGGAAGGGCCGGCGCCCCCTATTTCGACAACGGGTATTTCCGGATCTCCAAACCGCAGCCGGATTTCGCCAGCAGCAGCTTTGCCAACATTGCCGCCGGCAAGGCGGCGCGGCAGAGCAGCACCCTCGGCACGGCCGACGCGGGTCTGGCGGTCGATGGAAACGCGTCCGGAGCCTTCACCGGCGGCTCCGTCAGCCATACGAATGTCGATCCCAATGCATGGCTCGAGATCGATCTGGGTGGGTTGGAGCGCATCGATGCGGTCCGGATCTGGAACCGGACGGATTGCTGCCAGGAGCGGCTTGCCGACGCGTCTCTGATGATTTCGGAAGAGCCGTTCGCAGCTGACGACACCATTGCGAGTGCCGCCAAGCGGGACGGCGTGTGGGTTCGAAAGCTGGGGGGCGGGCCGAGCGCGACGGTGGATGCGGGTGGGGTCGAGGGTCGATACGTCCGGATCCAGATGGGGGGGCGTCTGCCCGCGATCGAAAGCTACCTGGCGCTGGCCGAGGTCGAGGTCCTGCAGGGGCCCGCGCAGGCGATAGTCGCCGGGGAGTCACAGGCCGCAGACCCTGTCCAGGTCCACGATTTCCAGACCAATGAGGCGAGCACATTCGAGATCGCGTTCACCAGCTCCGAGCCGGTCGCGCTGCAGTATCAGCTTTGGAAGAACCCGCGCCTGCGCTTCTATCTGAACGGACAGAAGGTCTTTCCTGAAATCAACCAGAACGTGGCGACGCTGATAGTCGGGCCGGGAGATCACCAGCTGGTCGCCCACTACACCAACAAGGCGCTGACCTGGTTCTGGGTTATCTACGCGTTCTACGGGGTGCTGCTGGTTCTGTCGTTCGCGGCTGAGCTTGTGGCATCATGGCGGACGCGGCGGGCCAGGCGGGCAACCGTTTCACATCACGTCTGACCGCGACGTATTGCGGGATTGAGGACGGGATGGGGCCCCGGGGGGCGCCAGAAGTCGCAGAAGGCGTTGCGCCCGGGACGAGAAGGGGCGACGCCTCAACGCGGACGGGGCCGGCGCGGCCCGGACTCAGGGCGCCATGAGCGCGCTCCCGAGGTGGCGGCTCAAGCCCGCGAGGCAATCGTTCGTGCGTGCCGGCCTGCCACGTCAGCGCGCGCGCACGGGGTTGAACCGGTGTCCCATGTAGTCGGCTGGCCTGCGGGCCTCGAAGCCCCCGGCCAGATCGTTGCGCACGAAGAAGGCGTTGATCAGGGTCATGTCCATGCCGACGAAGGTGTAGCCCTTGGCTGACGCGACTTCACATGCGGCGGCAAGTGACGACCCGTAAGACGTCTGAAACTCGAGTGTCTGCGGCGCGGCATCCGATGTCGTCGCTGCGCCGAATACAGGCGTGTCGAACGGCAGGCGATTGTTCACTTCGATCATCACGAGGCGCGGGTCGACCACCGTGACGGCCTTCCACATCGTGATGTCCGGACCATCTACATCGATCGACATGAAATCAATCTCGCCCGAGAAGCCCTCGTCGGCGTAAACATCGTTGATGTTGTCGATGGTGACTTCATGTGTGGCAATCTTGGGGCTGAAATACCCGGCGGGGAGGCCATCGCGCTCGGGAGAGTGGAAGTGCTTGGTGCTGAGTGCTTGTGAAAAGAAATGACGGATTGCGCCCGTCTTCGCAGGGTCGATGTCGACGATCAGGCCGTCGAAGCCGAAATTCACAATCAGGTTGATCGAGTTTCCCTCTGGAATCCCGATTGACGAGCCGCTCAAATCGCAGCCGATTTCGATGCACCTCTTCGTCTTCATCCCAATTCTGGAAAGAATATACATGAGGATGCCATCCTCATTGTTTTGGGAGAAGACGCTCAGCCCGACTTCGTCAAAGTCCAGGCGAGAAGTATGTGATTTCAACTGCAGGTAATATTGTTTGACGGCGAGTGAGGAGGGAAGGTTGTCGCGCAGCAGATAGCCGTTGGAGGAGTGCCTGTTCCCACGCAGCGCCTCCTGGATATCACCAATCGTAAGCGCTTCATTCGTGATGGAAGTGGTCATGGTCCGATATCCAGGCTGGGTGAGGGGGCTTGCGCGCTGGTGTCCCTACGAATTCCGACGGGCCTGTCGAATTGGTTGGCGGCAGATTTCAACCCCGGACGTTGGGATAATTCTCTGCGTACCAGCGATACGTGGCGGTCAGGCCGTCCTCGAGCGAGTGGCGTGGGGCAAAGCCGAGCCCCCGCAGGCGGCTGACATCGTAGCTGCGGTCGAGCTGTCCGTCCGGCTTGTCGGCGTCCCACACGACGCTGCCCACTTGCGAAATATGTTGCAGGCTGTCCACGACGGCACGAACCGGGACGGTCTCCCCGGACGCGACATTGAACACGCCTGATCCTTTGGCGCCGATGGTCAGCAGCGCGGCGGCGGCGTCTTCACTGTAGAGAAAGTCCCGCCTGGCACGACCGCTGCCCCAGACCGAGACCGAGCCATTCTCGGTGGCAGCCTGGTGAAACTTCGCGACCAGCGACGGGATTACATGACCGTGGGCGGTGTCGAAGCGGTCGTGGGGGCCGTAGAGGTTGGTCATCAGCGCGTAGGCATAGTCGAAGCCGTACTGCCGCTTGTAGGCCTCAAGCTGGGCCAGCATGACCCGCTTCGCATGGGCGTAGAACATTTCCGAGCCGTGCGGCGGACCGTCCCAGATGGCGTCCTCGTGCATGGGCAGGTCAAGGCCGCCCGGGTAGGCGGCAACGGTGCTGACGGCAACAAACTTCTCGCAGCCGGTCCGATGGGCCGCCTCGATCACGTTGGTGTTGATCCGGATGTTGTCGAGATAGATCTCCGCCGGGAACATCTGGTTGCCCATGATGCCGTGGACCCGCGCGGCGGCGTGATAGATGATCTTCGGCCTGTGCCGCTCGAAGATGGCCATCGTCGCGTCGGCGTCCCTGAGGTCACCATCGGAGCTGGTCAGCGCGACCACGCTTCCGTGGGCCGACTCAAGGGCACTCTTGAGGGCCGCCCCGAGAACGCCGGAGGATCCCGTCAGAACTATCATCGACTACTCCGTCACTTGTGACCAAATCGGTGGTATTGGCCCGCGTGCGCATCCGCCGGGAAACGTCGACCAACCCCGCAGCCTGCTTTTAGCGGCGCGTGCGCGGCGTGCAAACCGGCCAGGTCTTCAGGATCACAGCTTCAACCTGTTGCGCGCGAGAAAACGCTGAAAGCGCGCCGAAAGCGACCGGGACTTTTCTGCGTTCCAGCCTCTCTCCACCCGTTCGGGGCTCTGCGGGTCAATGAGACCGATCAAGGATAGACAGACGCTGAGAACGCGTTCATCCGCCACGCGCCCGTCCTCCCCCAGCACGACTTCCGCGCTATCGGGCTTTATCGAGACGAGGCAATGACCGTTTTCTTCGATCAGCGAGGAATCCAGCGGGATGAGATAGTCACGCTGCGCCGCGTCGATGTCGTGAGTGACCACCGAGGTGCCGTTCAGGGAGAAAGCCACCTTCCGGCTGGACGCGCCGTTGGGATTGAGATGAGCCCGCATCCGTATGAGGAGCGCGCAACGGGTCGCCGGATCGGATACCGAGAAGCGGACTTTTCCTGCCGCCGAGCCGAGCCAGATGTGGTCGTCTTCCGGCGCGAGAAAGCCCGGGCCCAGGAAAAGCAGGCCACTGCCACCGTCCCGCGTGGGCCTGGCTTCGTCGCAGGGCAACTCGGGAAAGGGCGTCGCTCCGAAAGCATGCAGGGAAAGTCTGTGGAGCATGACGCTGAGATGGCGCGGGTCGCGTATCCTGCCGTCTTCGCCGAGAACGGGATCGGCATGATCGGCAATCAACTCCAGCAGGCACAGCCCGTCGGACAGCAGCCCCTTCGGGAGGCGCAACCGGTACTCATCGGGAAAATTGTTCAGTTCGATATAGGCAATCTGGACGTCATTTACGCGCACCGAGCAGTGCTGCCTGCGTCCGTCAGCGTTGGCAGGGCGACCGCTCAGCTTCAGGACGAGATCGAACTCGGGCGAAGAGCCGGCAGCCGGATTGAGGGCCCGAAAGGCGATCTTGCCGGTGTGCCCTTCGATCCAGACACCACTCTGTTCGGCGCCGGAGAAACCCGCTGTCAGAAAGTCACGCAGCGAAGGGTCGAGGTCGAAGGTGAGCGTGCGGTTGACAGCCAGGGTCGGATAGCTGTCCTCGGGCCGAACGATTTCGATTGCCGGGGCGGCCGGCTGGCCGGCGGAGCCGACGCTGGAGGCGAAGTCCGGACTGGGCGCCAGGGCATCCACGATGTAGCCGCGCTGACGCGCGATCGGAATGTTGGGTGACGGAAGGGCCCGGCGTTTGGACAGCACCCGAACGTAAGTGGCCATGCTGGTCTGGGCGAGGGGGCCGGAGATGGACGCAGAAAGCCTGGCGAGCGTTGCTTCCTCGCCGTCGAGCAGCACCAGGCAATCGGCCGGCACGGCGCGCAGAAGTGACGCGCGATACAGAAAGCGGCCACGGTCCCGGTTCAGCCGCTCGTTGAAGAAAGTTCCGGGATTTCCAAAGAACCGGACCGTGTCGACGTTTCGCTTGGTGCGCTTCTGGGATCCTCGGTAGACGTTCTTCTCTTCCAACGCTCCGGCGATCGCGAAATCGGCATCCGGCTCGCGGTCGAGTGCCTTGACCAGGCTGCCCAGATGATCGGAGAACCACCGTTCATCGACGCCCTTGAAGGCGACATAGTCGGTTTCGAGGTTGGAAAGGATGTCGGCGACGGAAGGCCCCGAGAGGAAGCCACTCGCCTGATCTGCGGCATGGTGAGGCTTGGAGCGTAGAGGGCGGCCCGCAAGGACGCGCACCGATTTGAGGGAGCCCTCGGCGAGAGCGCTCATCTCTTCGCCATGCCTGGCCGCCATGGCGGCACTGCAGACCACCACCGCCTCGACATCCACGCGCGACTGGTCGACGAGATCGCGAAGGGTCTCCTCCAGTTCCCACACGGCATCTCCGCGGTAGTCGATGATGACCGTAACGGAGCCGCTGCTCAGGCAGGTGCTTTGATAAGAGGCGTGACGTCCCGGATGTCCGGCGATAATGGTCGCGATGGAACGTTCGAGGGAAAAGGCCTCGTCCAGTCGGCGCTGTCCCTCGATCGCCCGAGCCCGCGCTTCGGCCGGGTTGGCGCGGATCTGATCCATGATGGCGCGCGTTTGGAAGTAAAGTTCGAGTTCGTCACAATCATCGTCGACAACATAGACGATGTCGGAAAAATACTTGTCGATGAACTCGTTGGGGTTGGCGATGACGGCCGCGCCCGCCGCGAGCCCTTCGAATAGCCGATTGCTCATCAGCGCACTGCTCTGATGTGCGGCTGAGGACAGCGCAAGGCAGATGCCGGCCTTGTTGACCGCCTCGACCACACTCTTTCCGTCAAAGGCAAGTTCCCCGCGGTACGTCTTGAAACCGCGCCAGGGCTCGACACCCTGGAACACCTTGGGACCGTAAATGTCGATCAGATCGTCGTCGTTCAGCCGAAGCAACAATTCGTGGTGTCGGCCGCGCTCGTTGTTGATCCGTTCCCAATTGATTCCGACGTAGAACAGCCGCGATTCGCTGGAGAGCGTCGACTCCAGGTAGGGGCGGGGCGGGCTGTGGAAGAGGACCGGAATGTCCTCCAGAAACCCTTCTCGTACCCCACCGAACAGGTTGCGCGCGTGGGCATCTGCGTCATCCGAGCGGCACGACAGGCAGTCGGTGTGCGTGAGCATCTGCTCGACCGACTTTTCGTATCCAAATACGTTGTAGAATTCGACTGGCTGCCACAGTGCGTAATAGGAATAAACATCAAGGAACCGCGGCGACTCGAAGTGTAGGCAGATCATGAAGTCGACCGAGCGCGGGTCTATCCGTGCCGACTTGTTGAACTCGAAGTCGTCATTGCTCCACAGCGGATATCCATCATTGTCGACCGCTATCATTCTTGCGCCGACGTTGGTGGCGGCAGCAGAGAGACGTTGAAGAACCTCGTACTCAGCGTTCTTCAAGTCAGGCCACGTGTGCGGGACGATGAACGTAGCCGGGGCCGTGGCGGGAGCGCTTGCGAGGCGTTTCCGCAACTCGGCTGTGGGATCGATCATGCTGGGATGGGTCCTGTCCGAACGGCACACACTGCACAGAGCGCCAGAAAGGCGATGTCGCTTTCCCCTTCAGACGCGACCACTTGCTAGCATATCCATCTTGCGGTGCAAGGCGTCTGCGGCCAGCGAAGGCGGAGGCTCAGCGAGGCCGGTCTCGCGCGCCATGTACCCGCCTGCCGGACAGCCCATCGATTGCCCGCCGGGCGCGTGTTGCGATAAGTTGCCTTATCGCGTTGGGATACCGTCGGATCGCATCTCGGACGAGGCGCAATCGTTGCGGGAACGCATCGCGGGGCCGTTTCCAACCGAAAGTGCAGCGAAAGATTACAATGGGGACCAGCACGGGGTCTCCGGGGGGAGGGACAAGCTTGGACGACGTGTCAGCATCTACGGCGCCTGAAGGCTCATCAGAGCCCGCCGATACACGGGAAAGTATCGATGCCCTCGTTGTCGAGAGGCTGCGCGAGCAGGAGGACGCGTTCCGCGCGATGTTGGGCAGCGAACGTGAACAGCTGCTCAATATGCTTGCGGTAGAAGTTCAGCGTCAGTTCCATGCCAGCCAGACGACCATGGCCCTGGAAACGCAGCGCCAGCTGGAGCTTGTGCATTCGCATCTCATCGAAGAAATGCACAGGCAGTTCCTTCTTCTGGACCAAAGGCTCGAGGACAGGTTCAACTTCTCCTCTCAGAAGCCGCCAACGCACCTCGAACAGTCACGGATCCTCGAACTCGCCGCATACTTTGCGCCCAGACAACTTGAGGGCTGCGCGAAAGTCCGGATCGGTGCGGACCACGACGGTGGATATATCCTGGCCGACAAGTTCGCGGGTGCTGGCGGTGTGGCCTTGTCGCTGGGAGTGGCGGACGAGATATCCTGGGACCAGAGCATGGCCGATGCGGGCTATGTCATTCATCAGTTCGACCACACGGTCGAAGGCCCGCCGTCGGCGCACGAGAACTTTCGCTTTCAGAAGAAGAAGATCGTGGCCGAGCCTGGCGAGGGTGGCGTTGCGATTGCGGATGTCCTTTCGACAATCCCGGCTGGCGTACCTGACCTAATCCTGAAAATGGACATCGAAGGGGACGAATGGGGCGTTCTGGAAGCCCTCGATGATGCGTCTCTGGCGCGTTTTTCGCAGATCGTCTGCGAATTTCACAACTTCAGGAACGTCGATGATGACCAGTGGTTCGATCGTGCCAAGGCCGCTTTGAAGAAGCTGTCAAAATCCTTCGATGTCGTTCATGTCCACGCGAACAATTACGGCGCGCTTACTTCGCTTGGGAGCGTTCCCTTTCCGGATCTCCTGGAGGTGACGCTCGTCAATCGGGACAAATTCAAGACGGCTGAAGGGGTCGAATACTATCCGACCCCCATCGACAAACCCAACCGTGCGGACCGTCCGGACATCTTCCTGGGCACATTCCGTTTCTCTGCGTGATCGAGCGCGACTGCAGCGCCCCGTCTGAAGGTCAGCCGGACATCCTGAGCGGGGCGCGGCTGTGGTCGTTGGCGGCCGCGGTCGCCTTGGTGAGGAGGCGGAGGAACACCGCGCGTTCGTCCGGATCGAGCCCATCCAGCATGCGGATCTGGGCCAGCCGCACCGCCGGCGTCACTGCCTCGACCGCCGCTTCGCCGGCCTCGCTGAGGGCAAGCTCCCGGGCGCGCCGGTCGCGCGCGCTGGTGCGGCGGCGCACGAACCCCTTCTGGACCAGCCGGTCCACGACGCCGCCGATGGTGACGCGGTCATAGGCGATGAGGCCGGCCAGCGTCGCCTGGTCGAGGCCGGGGTTGGCGCGGATCGCGCACATGGCGGCGAACTGCACCGGGGTGAGCGCGTGCCCGGCCGCGCCGACTTCCTCCAGGAACAGCGATACCGACACCTGATGCAGGCGGCGGATCAGATGGCCGGGCATTTCCCAGAGTTCAAGCATCGCTCGGTCCCGTGTCGCACAGGCGACCGAAGCGGCCGCAATTGACACGTATACTAATGATAAGTATACGACCTAACAACACCCCGCGCCGGCGGCGGGGCCAAAAGACGCGCGCAGGGAGGGCGGCATGCCCGACGACAGACCCATCCTCATCGTTGGCGGCGGTATCGGCGGCCTGGCGGCCGCGTGTGGGCTCGCGCGCAAGGGCTTCCGGTCGCTGGTGCTGGAGAAGGCGCCGGAGCTGTCGGAGATCGGCGCCGGCATCCAGCTCGGGCCGAACGCCTTCCATGCCTTCGACTATCTGGGCGTCGGCGAGGACGCCCGGGCGCTCGCGGTCTATGTGGACAGCGTGCGCTTCATGGATGCGGTCTCCGGCGAGGAGGTCATGAACATCGCCGTCGACGCGGAGTTCCTTCACCGTTTCAGGGACCCCTATGCGGTGGTGCATCGCGGCGATCTGCATCAGGTGTTCGTGCGCGCCTGCGCGGCAAGCGATCTGGTTGACGTGCGCACCAGTGCGCAGGTCGTCGACTACGCGCAGGATGGCCACACGGTCCGCGCAATCCTGGCCGACGGCACCCACGTCGAGGGCCGCGCCCTCATCGGGGCCGACGGGCTGTGGTCGAAGATCCGCAAGCGGCTCGTCGACGATGGTCTGCCGCGGGTGTCCGGCCATACGACCTATCGCTCGGTGATACCGACCGCGGAGATGCCCGAGGATCTGCGCTGGAACGCCTCGGTGCTGTGGGGCGGTCCGAAGTGCCACATCGTTCACTATCCGCTGCAGGGCGGGGAGGCGTTCAACCTCGTGGTCACCTACCACAACGACGCGCCGGAGCCGGTGATGGGCCTGCCCGTCGACACCGAGATGGTGCGGCGCGGTTTCGACCATGTGCATCCCCGCCCGCGCCAGGTGATCGAGCGTGGCCGCAACTGGAAGCTCTGGGTGCTGTGCGACCGCGATCCGGTCACAAACTGGACCGACGGCCGAACGACGCTGCTCGGCGACGCGGCGCACCCGATGATGCAGTACATGGCGCAGGGTGCCTGCATGGCGATGGAGGACGCGGTCTGCCTGTCGGCCGAAATGGAGGCCGCCTCGGGCGATCCCGAGCGCGCCTTTCCGGCCTATCAGGCCAGGCGCGCGCCGCGTACCGCGCGCGTCCAGCTGCAATCGCGCTGGATCGGGGACTACATCTTCCATCCCGACGGCGCGCACGCCCAGCTGCGCAACATGCTGATGCGCTCCAAGACCCAGACCGAATGGCTCGACGCCATCGAATGGCTCTATGGCGCGAACGGCCTGGATGGCGGTGCCGCGGGCATCGGCGCGGGATCGAAGCCCATCGCCTGAGGAAACGCGCGCGGCTGGCGGCTGGCGGGCCGTCGCCAGGTCGATGTCACCGAGAGGGCTGCCCCACAGCGCCGCGTCTTGATAGGCTCGGCCATCCGGTCGGCGTGGGGCATGGCCCGCCGTGCCGAGCCGACGCGTCCTGTCCGGATCGCCCCGTTCCGAAACGTCGGGGGCAGCGTCGTGTCGAGGAGGTGCAGCCGCCACCCGGATCAGGCTGAGAGCCGGAGGTGCCGATGAGTGACCAGACCACGAGGCCGCAGACGACGGTCCGCCCGAAGGTCGAGCGGCCGCGCCTCTACAAGGTGATCCTGCTCAACGACGACTTCACGCCGCGCGAGTTCGTGGTGATGGTCTTGAAGGCGGAGTTCGGGATGACCGAGGACGAGGCTCTCCGCGTGATGATCACCGCGCACCAGAAGGGATCCTGCGTGGTGGCCGTGTTTCCGCGCGACGTGGCCGAGACGAAGGCGACGCGGGCGACCGATGCCGGTCGCCAGATGGGCTATCCGCTCGCCTTCACCACCGAGCCCGAGGAGTAGGCGCGCCGGCCGCACGACCGTGCTCGAACAGGGTGGACCTGAAGCCGTCCGGATGGTGATGGGATGGCTGGGGCGCCAGGATTCGAACCTGGGATCACGAGACCAAAACCCGTTGCCTTACCGCTTGGCCACGCCCCAACGCTGCGGCGCCTTGGCGCCGAGCCGGCCGACCGCGGGACGGCCGGCAGCTGTGTGACAGCCTTCTAGCGATTAGCCGCGCGGGCCGCAACGGCCGAGACCGACCCGACGGTGGATGCGGATGCGCAGCCGAAGAGACCGCCGGCTCCCCGCGCGCGACCGGCAGCCTCCGTGGTCAGCCGCGCTCGCGGGCACCGTGCCGGTGCGGCGGCTAGTCGGACCCGGCTGGTTGACTTGCCGCAAGTGCCCTGCGGTGCGCAAGCGCCCGCTCCAGCGACGGCGCGGCCTCCAGCAGCGCCCGCGTGTAGGGATGGCGCGGGTTGGCGAACACCTCGGCGGTGGGGCCCGCCTCGACGATCTCCCCGTCCTGCATGACGCACACCCGGTCGGTGACGGCGCGCACCACCGTCAGGTCGTGCGAGATGAACAGCAGCGCCAGGTTCATCTCCAGGCGAAGCCGGGCCAGAAGGTCGAGCACCTGCGCCTGCAGTGACACGTCGAGGGCGGAGACCGGCTCGTCGGCGACCACCAGCGCGGGCCGGGTGACGATGGCGCGGGCAATCGCGATCCGCTGGCGCTGGCCGCCGGAGAACTGGTGCGGGTAGCGCTCCGCGTCCGCCGCCGACAGCCCGACGTGTTCGAGCGCCTCCAAGACCCGCCGCCGCCGCTCGTCGCCAGGGCAATCCGCACCGAGGAGGTGCAGGGGTTCGCCGACGATCCGGGCGATGGTCTGGCGCGGATCGAAGCTGCCGTAGGGGTCCTGGAACACCGCCTGGATGCCGGGACGCACGGCGCGCAGTCCGGCCGGCGGCAGCGCGAACAGGTCCTCGCCCCGGAACCGGACCGTCCCCGCATTCGGCCGGTCGAGCGCCAGGATGGTGCGCGCCAGCGTCGACTTGCCGGAGCCCGATTCGCCGACGAGACCGACGCTTTCGCCGGCGCGGATCGACAGCGACACGTCGTGCAGCACGCGCGCCTGTCGACGCGGGCCCAACAGCGTGGCGCGGGGCAGGGGATAGGCCCGGTCGACGCCCTCCGCCGCCACCAGGACGGGCGCGTCGGCGGGCGGTGGCGGAACGGTGCGCGGCGCGGCGGTGGTCGCGGCGATCAGCCGGCGCGTCTCGTCGCTTCGTGGCGCGTTGAACAGGTCGAGGGTCGCCGCCTCCTCGACCACTTGTCCGTCCTTCATCACCGCGATCCGCTCGGCGGTCTCCGCTACCACGGCAAGATCGTGGGTGATCAGCACCAGCGACGCGCCGTCCTCAGCCGCGACCTCGCGCAGGAGTGCGAGGATCTGTGCCTGGACGGTGACGTCCAGGGCGGTGGTCGGTTCGTCGGCGATCAAGAGCTTCGGATCGCAGGCGATGGCGATGGCGATCACCACGCGCTGGCGCTGGCCGCCGGACAGCTGATGGGGGTAGCGGTCCGGCCCGACGCGCTGGGAGGCGAGGCCGACACGGTCGAGTAGGTGGCCCACACGCGCCTCGGTGTCGGCGCGCCCGAGGGGCAGGTGCAGGCGGACCGCCTCTGCGATCTGGTCGCCGATGGTGCGCACCGGGTTGAGCGCCGTCATCGGTTCCTGGAAGACGAGGCCGATGTGGCGTCCCCGGATGCCGCACATGTCCCGCTCGGATGTTGCCAGAAGGTCCACGCCGTCGAGCAGGATCGAACCGGCGAGGCGCGCGCCGGCCGGCAGCAGTCGCATCACCGACAGCGCGGTCATCGACTTGCCGGAACCGGATTCGCCGACGATGCCCAGCGTCTCGCCGGCACGAACGGTGAGGCTCACCTCGTCGAGGATCCGGTGGGACCCGATGGCGAGCGACAGCCGGTCGATGTCGAGCAGCGTCACGGCCTATCGTTCCCGGTCGAGACGCGGGTCGAGGACGTCGCGCAGGCCGTCGCCGAGCAGGTTGAGGCCGAGCACCGAGGCCACGATGGCGAGCCCCGGCACGATCGCCAGCCAGGGCGCGATCGACATCAGCGTCTGGGCGTCGTTGAGCATCTTGCCCCAACTCGGCATCGGCGGCTGGGTGCCGAGGCCGACGTAGGAAAGGCCGGCCTCCGCCAGAATCGCCAGCGCGAACTGGATGGTGCCCTGGACGATGATCAGGCTCGCGACGTTGGGCAGAATGTGTTCCAGCGTGATGCGCAGCGGCGTCTTGCCGGCGACGCGGGCGGCCAGCACGAACTCGCGGCCCCAGAGCGCGCGCGCCGCGCCGCGCGTCACGCGGGCGAAGACGGGGATGTTGAAGATGCCGATGGCGATCATCGCGTTGACGGCGCCGGGCCCGAAGATGGCGGTGATCATCACGGCGGTGACGAGGGCCGGGAAGGCGAACACCAGGTCGCTGCCGCGCATCAGGATGCCGTCGACGACGCCTCCCTCGGACGCGGCGGCAAGTCCCAGCGGTACGCCGATGCCGAGCCCGATCGCCACGGCGACGACGGCGACGCCGAGCGAGTTTCGCGCCCCCACCAGCACCATGGAGAACACGTCGCGGCCGAACGCGTCGGTGCCGAGCCAGTGGATGGGGCCGGGCGCCTGCAGCCGGTCGCGGATCACCACCTCGGCCACCGGAAACGGCGTCCAGACGAAAGAGAGGAGGGCCGCGCCGAGCAGGACCGCGGTGATCGCCGCCCCGATCAGGAACGAGGGGTGGCGCAATGCGCGCGCCATGAGGCTCCGCCGGGGGGCGACGGTGAGGCTGGTGTCGCTCATCGACCGGCCAGCCTCAGGCGCGGATCGACGGCGGCATAGGCGAGATCGACCAGGAAATTGACGATCACCACCGAGGCGACGAGCAGCACGGTCAGGCTCTGGACGACCACGAGGTCGCGTTGGGCGACAGCCTGGAAGATGAGGCGGCCGAGCCCCGGCAGGTAGAAGACGTTCTCGATGATGATCGTGCCGGCGATCAGGAAGGCGAACTGCAGGCCGAGGATGGTCAGCACCGGGATCAGCGCGTTGCGCACCCCGTGGCGCCAGACGGTCGAGAGAAAGGGCAGGCCCTTTGCCCGCGCCGTGCGCACGTAATCCTCGTGCAGCACATCGAGCAGGGCGGACCGCATCACCCGGGCGAGGATGGCGGCCTGGGGCAGGGCGAGTGCCACCGCCGGCAGGATCAGCGAGCGCAGTGCCGGGCCGGGCCCGGCGTCCCAGCCGGCGAACCCGCCTGCGGGCACCCACTGCAGCGTGACGGCGAACAGGTAGACCAGCAGGATGCCGAACCAGAAGTTGGGGATGGCGATGCCGAGCTGGGCGAACCCCATGACGACGGAGTCGGGCCAGCGGTTGTGGGCGGTCGCGGCGACGGTGCCGAGCGGAATGGCGATGGCCGTCGACAGCGCCAGTGCCATGAGGGCGAGCGGCAGGCTCACCAGCGCCCGATCGGCGATCAGCCCGGCCACCGGCACGCGGTAGGTGTAGCTGATGCCGAAATCGCCGGTAAGCATGCCGCCGATCCAGTGCAGGTAGCGGAGGAAGGACGGCTCGTCGAGACCGAGCTCGGCCCTGAGCGCGGCGATGGTATCGGGTTGGGCGTTGACCCCGAGCATCAGGCTTGCCGGGTCGCCGGGCAGCAGCTCGAGGACCACGAAGATGACCATCGTCGCGACGAGGATGGTCGCGACGAGGCCTCCGAGCCGCCGGATCAGGAAGAGGAGCACGGGCCTGTTCGCTCCGCCGCGGTGCGGTCCTACTGCGCCCAGTGAGCGTCGGTCAGGTCGTTTGCCTGGATCGGCGCATCGGCCCACAGCCCCTTCAGGTCCTTGTTCCAGACGCCCGCCTTGGGAAGCTGGAACAGGAAGCCGTTGACGGCGTCTGCGGCGATGATCTCCTGGGCCTTTCCATAGAGCGCGTTGCGGGCGTCGCTGTCGGCTTCGGACGTGAGCTTCTCGATCACCGCTTTGAACTCGGGATTGCCGTAGCCGAAATAGTAGTCGTCGCGGGCGTAGATATCGATGTCGAGGGGCTCGGTATGGGAGATGATGGTCATGTCGAAGTCGTGGCCCTTGAACACCTCTTCCAGCCACTGGGCCCACTCCAGCGGGATGATCTCCACCTTGATGCCGATCTTGGCGAGGTCGGACGCGATGATCTCGCCGCTGCGGCGGGCGTAGGTGG
>TARA_R110002020_G_scaffold137052_4_pt1 | contig 22287 bp, 12 predicted proteins | sample TARA_R110002020 | Tara Oceans TARA_R110002020 (sample SAMEA4396489) | marine metagenome | biome: Westerlies Biome; feature: [MES] marine water layer (ENVO:01000295) within the mesopelagic zone...; material: water (ENVO:00002006), including particulate matter (ENVO:01000060) such...
CCATGTTCTTTTATTCTATTTAAATAACACCGCTGCTGAAGTAAATTTTGATCAAGCAACTCTATATGAGAACATGAATAAAATTGTAAAGCTTATAGGCTATAAACCGGCTGGTAAGCAAACTTCTATTGTTCCTTTAAATGCGGTAGCAGCATCATCTCTTCCTACAGGAAACTATACCATACGCAAATATTCTTATTTTTTAGCAGATGGTATTCAGTATAATTTTAATGAAGATATTTCCTTTAATAGAAATAACGCCGGTAAGGTTGAAACATTACAGACTGTAAACGATGAAGCTATCCTTTACCAGGGTACGATTAAAGAATATCCAGATTATACAGCACAAGGAGAAGAATTTGAAATTTTACCAATTGTTGTAGACAATATAGTTGATAACAACGACGATAAATTTATTGCAGATGGGACAATAAGTGTGTACGTAAAAGAAGCAAGTAATAATACTTACTACGAATATAAAGTTACAGAAAGCTTATATCTTTCAAGATCTGTTGATAGAGTATGCGAACTTAGATTAAATGAATACGGTCATTATGAAGTAAAATTTGGCAACGGAGTGTTTGGTAAAAAGCTACAAGATGGGGATACCGTTTCAGTAAACTACATACAGTCTGATAACACTGCCGGCGTTATTAGTAAAAATGTTATTAACGGAAATAAGCTATTTGTTTATGATTCTACAAGACAACGAGCTTTATTTAAAGACTTATATCCAAATAAAAGTGAAACAACCTTTTTAAATATTACTAATAGTCCAAAAATTACATTTAATAATCCTCTTAATTCTTCTGCACTTTCAACAGAAGAGACAGTTGAGCAAATTAAGCAAAATGCTCCAAAAATGTTTTCTTCACAACTGAGATTAGTAACAGGTAAGGACTACCAGTCATTTTTAGAAAGAAATTTAGCTAATGTAATTATTAGTACTCGAGTTGCTAGTAATGAAAGTTATATTAATGAATATATACAATACTTTTACGATATATGTGTTGATCCTAACAAAGTAAATAGGGTAATTATTAATCAGGTAAATTTTGCTGATTCGTGTGATTTTAATAATATTAATGTATTCGTTGTTCCTAGATTTAAAACTGTTGAAGATAGGTCATACCCGCCTTTTTTAAGTAATTCATTCAAAAATTATATAGTAACTCAGACACAGGATCGTAAAATGTTATCTAATAATGTTGTCCCGAGGGACCCTATTTACATGGCATTTGGATTAGGAATAGGCGACGCGTCTGATTTAACGTTAGATATATTAGACCAAACTAAATTATATGCTGTTAGGGAAACCAATAATAAAATTAACAAAACGACCCTTAAATCACGAATTGCTAGCTTAATTAAAAAGTTTTTTGAGCCGGAGATGAACTCACTTGGGCAAAACTTAAAGCTAATAAATCTAGCTAATGATATTCTCTCACTAGAAGGGATAAAACGGATAGAAACAAGAAATGAAAAAACCGGAGAGATATTTACTGGCGGTGTATCGTTTTTATCATTTAACCCTCAGTACCCGGAGAGTGACATTGAGTTAATAAACCAAGATACAACATTACCGTTTTTTAAGTTCCCATACTTATACTCTCCTTTATCCATAGCTAAGCGTATTGTTATAACAGATGAGTAATATAAAAGTTAACTATGCAACATTTGATGTAGAAGATTATAAACGGGAGAACAAATTATCTTCTTATAATCTTCCATTCACCCCTCTCACCTTTAAGGCGCGCATACCTAGCTCACTTGGTGGTGAGGCAGTATCTACTCAATACAACACTTTAAAAGCGACCTTTGACTTTGGTGATGGTAGTTACGGGAACACATTGACTAGTACACATGTTTATGAATACCCTGGCGTGTATAACGTGAGGATGGTATTACGAGATTGTGATAACAATTCGATTCTAGCGTCCTATAGTACTGATATTAATATATTAGACTATATAACCAACACATTTACCGTTACTGCTGGTCCGACTAAAACAAATATACTAGAATTATCAGCTGGTGAGTTTTCTAATGCTATAACAATTAATTCACGGTCTCCATTTTATCAAGACTTTCAAGATATATACTTTTCTGTATCGGGCTGTGACGTTCCTAATTATTACAATTTAGATGCTAACAAGTTTAATAACCTTAAAACGTTTAATTCATTTTATAAAAAGCAATATATAGATACCCTATCCGGATCTGAATACGAAGAAATAAACAAAATTGTTCTTTCTTCTGCTAACATATATATGCGTTTAAGTGGTAATAACCATGCTTCTGGTAAAGGGCCATCAGCTTTTGCAATAGTTAATACTCTAAGTACCCATATATCAAGTGTTAATGTTGGAAGTTCGGGTGAAGAGGTAATATATTTTAAAACTAACGAACAAGAAGCACCTTCTAGACATATTAATATATCCTTATTTAAAGACAGAGACAATATTTTTTCTAATAGCACTACCGGGTATAAAAATAATAATTACACAAACAACTTTACAGTTACGTTATCATCTCTAGTAGGTCCAACATCAGCTCAAAGTATTAGCAGTATATCAGTAACATCAAATGGCATTCCTGGAGAAGGTGATAGTGTAGAGACTTTTAAAATTTCACCAGTACAATATAAGGGGCTAGGTATACCATTCTTTATTTTGCCAAAAAATACCGGTAATTATACAATGAAGGCTTTATCTAGCCATAGAGAGCCAATTTTTGAACTATTGTCCGGCAAGTCTCCTGAGGTAGTACCCGGGGTTAGTGGTGTTTCTGTATCTACAACTCATTACACAATTAGTAGCTTGTTCGATACTATATCTTCAATTCCTACAAAATTTTGGTATAGAGGGTTGTTGACATTTAATGATAAAACTCTTGCTTCAATTTCAGGCGCGCCAGCTTATTTAACTCTTAGTGCAAAATGTCCGTATGAAAATACAGCAACATCAACAACTAATACAGTAACTGGCTACGCGGCTTTTACCTGCTATCCAAAAGACTACTATCAAGCGTATAAGCAAAATGAAAAATTTGATTTTGAGCAAACAATAAAAGATTTACGATTTCAAGAAATTTTATTAGACAAAGATATTTTATTTACCGACTTTATTGGAACTATATTTGGTAATGTGAGTAGTAGTTATACCACCTTAGGTAAAAAGCTTTGGGAAAAAATTCAAAACTTTACATCTAATAATAGTGACATAGATTATTGTGATATAACTTCTCTTATTAATTTAGCCCAAATGGTGGATGATGATGGTATAGTGTTTGATAGAGCTTTAGCTCAGCAACCAGAGTTAGTAGATAGGATAATGAGTGTTCTTAGTATAAACTATAATAAATTTAGAGGAACACAAAATAAATTTGATGAAAACTACGATCCACAAGGCCACACAACAAAAGTAACTTATGGTAAAAATTTAAGCGCAGAAATAAATTCAACTACTTACGAAGTTTCTGCTGGAACTGATATTGTAGCGTATGAAAAATTTAGCGAAAGTTATACAAGGCTAAATACTTACCAGCCAATATCTGCATTGAGTGGAGCTGCATATTCAAAATCTGGTAATTTTCAGACTTATATGCTTAGCGGGTTTACTACATCTAGACAAACTAGCGGTGGACCATACTGGGGATGGCCTTTAGTGTTACCGGCAACATATGATAACATTACAGATGTAAATAAGTTTTATAAATTTTATAGCTTATCCGCAACACACGCAAATAATATTGAGGGCGGTTTGATAGATTATACAAATGCATTAACAACAATAGATTATAACACACCTCTTAGTTCACTCGAAGGAGATAACAATATATTTGATGTTATGATTCGAAACTCCTTATTTAGTAGTCTATCTCTGTTCTAGAGATAAATATGTTTAATGGATACTATTGTTACAGGCTACCCTGAGATAGATTTATCTATAACTAATCCAAACGTCAACCCTGACGATGCGTTAGATAAATTTACACCATTTTCTTTTGTACAGTTTATTGAGACTGTTAGTGAAGCTTACCAGCCAGAAACACTAACAGAATTTTATAACACTTATATTAATAGATGGAATACTAAGGCTGAAAAAAAGAGTAAAAGTAATAAAGATATAATTATTGAAAGATATCGTGATTTTTTAAGAGATATCACTTTAAATTTTTCTACTAACGCAGAAAGAACGTTTCTTACCCAGTTAGATTTTACCGATCCGTATGATATGGAAGTAGCAATGTCTTTCTATAGTAAAAAAATAAGAGATATTATTTCTTATTATAGAAAAAAGCGACAGAAGCTTCATTACGCTACAACAAAGGCTAAAGTAAAGGGAAGCTCGTTAGGAGCAGAGCAGGCTGCTATAGATCTCGTTATTAACTTTTTAGAGAATCGAAGCACAGCAGCTAAAGATTATGATATAACAAAAATTAAAGAAAATTTATCAATTTCGATTACAGAATACTTTGATAATTTTTCGCAATATTTTAATAGAACGCCAGATGCGCATGAATACGGCAAAACATTTAGAGGGTATGACCCAGATGGGCTTCCAAAGGACAATATATTTTTAGCTGATGATGATACATTAGTGTCTCAAGTCTTTGCTAATGTTGGCGAAGATCTAATTGCTTTAAAAGAAGGTCGCGAAACTTTAAATTTTGATGTTAAAGACGACTCACTGTTTAGTAATAAGAGAAAATTAACAGAAAAGTTTATGGGGGCAGATTTTTACTATCTTGCTACAGATAAAAACGGACAGCCTGAATTCGATGAAAATGGTAATATCCCCATGCTATTTAAAGCACAGAAACCCTATGCAAATTTTCTAAATCAAGACTATCCCTCTACCGCTTCTATTTTTTCTGGTGATGTTGTAAGCGAGAGAGATTTGGGATTTTTTAGACCGCATAATTCTGCGATCGTAGTAATTGAGGGTCGACGTCTAAAGTTTTTTACTAAAAAGACCTACCCACCTAATCAATTATATATATTTCCAGATCCTAATTTATTTACAAATACAGAAAATGTATTAACCTTTATTATTGACACCTCAAGATCAATTAATAACGCTAGTAAGGGAATTGCAATAAACCAGCCTAATACAGATAGAGATAGTACTGCCTTTATTGGATATAATTCTGAAATGGGTCAAGATAGGGATTTAAATACTAGTCTTTCTTATCTGTTTGACGAAGGGTATATAGATGATAGTAAAAAAGATCTATTTGGTAACATTTTTGGTTTAGTAAAGGATTACGATTACTATAGAAATAACGTCGTTCTGGAAGCTCCTACGAAAATTAAAAGTTTGCTAATGAACGGGTATCAATTTTTTGATGACCTATATGGTGAAGGTTATACTTTTTCTTATAAGACAACAGACACATCAACATATTCTGAGACTATAAGGTCAGGGCTTTCGACATTTACTAACGGGTTTACAGGAAGAGGGCCTGCCGGGTTATTACCTGATACACCAGGTAGTTGGACCGGCTTTCCCACTTCAGCGTATAATATTTTCTTTAGGTATTTTAATCCATATCAAACGTTAAAACAGCCTTCAAATTTTCTTGATGTAGATTACAGTCGGCCAGAGAGCATGACTTTTGACGCAGACATTAAAGAGGGAGCTTATTTTATGTTTTCTGATTCGGAATTCTTAACAGATCCGGTAAGTGCCACCCGTATTGGTGATATAAATATCTCCCAGTTAAGTGCATATGCAGATAGTACTGATCAATTTTATTTTTCAGAACTAACAGAAGCCGGGATTGGGCTCTTTAATGCAGACCCACCGTATAATACGTCTTTTCCAAATAAAACTATATTTACAGCATTATGTGACCCTACAGATACATGGACAGATGATTTAACAGGTAGTTTTACATATGATGTACGCTTATCAGGTGGATCCGGAAATAGTGGTAACGATGTTAAAAACTACGATGGAATGCGGTTTTCAGATAACATTATATTTAATTATGATCCTAATGAGGAAACTTTTGAATACAGCGGAAATGTAGATTATAGAACCACAATATCTAATGTAACGTCGGCAAAAGAAAGTTTATTCAGCAAGCAAGATCATATAGGAAAAATTTATATAAAAAATATAAATCAACCATGGAATAAACCTGCTGTAAAAGAGCTTACGCAATGGTTAAGCTATATTTCTACAAAATATAATACTGCAATTTGTAATGAACTATCTACTGCAGTAACTAATTTTGATATTTTTTACAATACTCTCTTTATTGAGACTAGCGGTAATTTAATTATAGAAAGAACTAATTATAAAGATAATATATTTCAAGCACCGGGTACGTTTACAAACTCTCTTGCTATTAATACAAACTTTTTTGATAAAGTCAGTAACCGGCTTAAAGTAGAGGATAATGTATTTTATTGTAAGATGGCAAGAGATCAGCTAGGTTATAAAGGGGATAGATTTTATCCAGAAATTTACAAGTATAACTATATTAAGGATACAAGTGAGCAAATATTTCCAACCACGGGTAGCCCGGCAGTATCATCTGCTGCATTCCTAAACTTAACTGGTGATGGTTCTGTATATATTGAATGTAGTACACCAGTATTAACCTATAGCAGCGATAATCAACAATTTAATATTGGCTTTATTTTAAAGGATCAAAATAAAGGACCTGTTTTAATGAATTATCTTTTTGAATATGTTGATGAAATAAGATTTTTAAATTCTGAAGCATATGTCTGTAATAATAGTAGATTTACCTTTAACTTCACACAATCAGGAAAAAATGTACGAAATTTAAATAATATAAATATGGTATTATCGTCTACTATACCTTCACTAACAACAACTAATATCTCTCCGTCGCCACTATCTGCTGCGGCTTTAATACTATGAACACTTATACTTTTTCTATATCTACTAATAATAAAGGAGCTACTACCGTATACGGGACTATTGATCTTTTTGATGTAACTAAGTTTACGTTAGATTTAGTAGATGTATATACAAATACATTTCCTAATTATGTAGCAATCGATTGGGGAGATGGAACACCGGTGCTCGAGCCTGATGTTTCTGTTTTCCGGAATTATAGAGAAGACTCTATTTTCCCTGAAGTAAATAAAGGAGTAGCACCAAAATATCTCACTGATCCATACCACCATATATATGAACCTTCTTCTTATGCTTTAAAAAAATCTGTAATATTAAAAATAAATATAGGGTACGTGACCGGGGAAACGACAACATTGAGTGCGCCGATAATTATACGAACTGAGGGGTACTATCAATCTGTAGAAGACATGGATTTAATTGGATTAGATCTATTGAACAAAAAGTATAACCCTTCACGATTTACCCTTCTTACAAAAAAAGACGACTTTATTGTTCAGTTAGATAACGAAGTTTATAAGGAAGATCCTGCAAGGGGAGGAGCCGGTTCAGTGTCTGATAGTGGAGGCGGACAATAAGACACAGCATAAATATTGTTAATGGGATCTTTAGTAAAATCTAGTCTAAGCGCACTCAGCTCAGCAGAGGCTAGCTTTTGTCCGATGAATATTGAGTTAGATCAATTTCCTCGAACTTTCAACGGGGGATTTAAAATAAACTTTATTCAAGCTTTATCTGGATCGCAAAGCTTTAAAAATTTAAATTATACTAACTTTTACCTTACAGATAGTTATTTGTTGGATAGTGTTACTACATATAATTCACCAAACATAAAGCCGCGTAATTATACCTCTACTTTAAATTTTGGCTTTAGCTCTAATGCGTTTTGTAAATTTAAACCAGCATCTTTAAGTACTTTTAGACTACAAAATGTAATTTATGAGGCTGATAATTATGGTACAGCAATAATTGACCCTGTTAGTGGAAGTGTTTTTGAAATTGAACTAATTGACACTTTTACATGTAGGGTAGCTACACGTGTAAACAATATACGTTATTTTCTTGTTGTTGAAGATGAGACAGAATTTACAGATACACGGGAAGTTTTATTTGTCTCAGAAAGTCAGTTACCTCTTTCAGGGTATAACTTAAATTATAATTTATCAAAATATTTAACCAACAGTTATATTAACTTATATTCTACAAAACAAATAGATAGCACAAAAAACAATTATGTTATTGTTAGCGACGGGGATAACGTTTATGCGCAGTGGTTAAACCCGTCTTATAATTATAATCAATTTGTAACTAACTCCTATAATATAAAGCTTGATCAAGAATTAAACCTTACTACACCATCACCGTATAATGCCTCATACATTACATATAATAATGCAGGTAAAATAAAAGATAGTGATAGTGACTTTAATCTACCGGTAAATTATTTGTTTTATAGTTCGAGTAACGATAGTGCACAGGTGTTTAACTTTCTTAATTTAAAAAATATAGTTAACACACAAGATTCTTTTACATCTTCTAATAATTTATTATCTACATCTAAAACAACTATTTTTGCACAAGATCTTAGAACTTACACTAGTATCTTTTCTGATATTGATAGTGAAGAAAATGAAACCTTGGCGTTAAATTATGTTTATAATAATTACGATTTAGTTATAAAGCCTGGTACTACATACTTTACTACACCATCATCCCTGCAGCCTTTTGATAAAATAAATATTAATGACACTAAGTTTACTGACTGTGGGTCGTTTTCGTTCAAGACACCAGATTTATCAGACCGGGTGTATAATTTAGATGACAATACCGACAAGAGTGAAAATGTGACTTATTTATGTACTTGGCTTTCCGGTGGTATTGGAGAGCGTGGAACATGGGTTGATAGGTATTTCTATCCAGATCTTGTTTCAAAAGAAGAAGCATTAGATGGTGTTGCTTCATTTAATGAAACTTACGATCAAACGGTAGAGAATCTAATAATGACGAATTCAAGTTTAAAGACTTCTGTAACTGAAAAGTATTATTTTGATAAAAAGAGTGACCTTATCTTCGAGCCTTCAAAACGTTATAAATATGTTAGAATAGCAAAGGATGATTTTACTTTAAAGTCTCCTACAAATTTTTGCGAAATTTCTACAGTAGACAGAAAAATAAGTAACTATTTTTCTACTATAAATAAAAACGGTGGGTTTGGTTTAGGGTTTACATTGCAAAACGACACTGGTGATTTTTATATAGAGTCGGAACGTAATGCAATAAATGGTGGGATTAAATTTGAGAAAAAAGGAAAAAAATGTAAATTTATATATAGATTTTTTGATAACAGCACTGAAGGAATTTCTCTATCAGCTAGAGTAGCCAAAACAACTTTTGAATATGATTTCGAAATTGATTTGTTTGAAAAAAATAATGTATTCATATCTTTTGATGCTATTTTAGGTAAAGGTAGATTATATCTTAATTCAGTTGAACTGTTTAATTTTGAGCTAAATGCTTTTCAAATGTATACAAAAAGATTACTTTTTGGTGATATATTTATATACTATACGAATGCTAACAACGTTCGGCAAAGTATAGAAATATTACGTAATGCAGCCTCTCCTGATGAAGATAGAATTGCGATTGACAACGTGTATCTATCTTTAGAACCTTTAAACGAAAACGAACAGCTAGCATTTTTATTAAGGTCTAATTTAAACGATATACAAGATATTACAATATCCTTACCATGTGGTATGAGGAACTTAACTGATAATATTAATCTAGTTAACTCAATTAATACAAATCTTAAACATAAGAGTAACGTAGTTGACATTAATATTAAAAATTTAAATATAACTAATGAGAGTATTCAGGATGAAGTTAAAAATATTGTCTTAACTAACATTAATAACGCGATACCTAAAACAACTAACATTAACGATGTTAAATTTATAAATTATAAAAAATGATTGAATACTTTAAATATACAACTGGTGGATCATTTACTTTAAGTGGTACCGATTATAGCGGTTTTGTAAATGTTAGAGATGGTGTAGCATATGCTGGTAAAACATTTTCTAGTAATTCTAAAATTCTTCAATCTACCGATACCTTTTTTGCTAACTGCATTCTAAATAAATTAGAATTTGATAGAACTGTCACCCCGGTTAATGAAGCGGATGTACTTACTGCTCCTGTAATCTCTCCTAGAAGTGTAATAGACCAATCTTTTATTGATACAAATCTTGGCATTCTTAATCAAAATAATTTAAACTTATACGCGTTAAATATTATTTCACAGACAAATTTATTAAATTTTAAAAATTCGGCAAAAGATGGCAATGCCTATTTTTTAGGATTATCTAGTGGTAAAAATGATATACGAAACGATGATACTAAAATGGCTAAAGATAATCTCTTTCCAATTCAGATAGACCCTTTTAGTTTTATTGATAAAGTACCAGGTGTCAATGTATTAGATGATACGATTGATAGTACCTTGTTTGTTTATAATGATGAAACGTTTTTTTACTTTACCACTACCGATACATCTGCTCATACCTTTTCCGGGAGCTTTGTAAAAAATAGCAATTTTATTCCTATAACGACGGATGATGATACTGGAGAAACTTTATTTAAAGGCGCCTCTAGGTTTACATACGATACTTCAACAGATACCCTTTATAGTATATCTGCTGCTCCTAGTGAAATACAGCTTAATTTATACGATAACAGTTTTGTTAACCCGTGTGGTAAGTTAAAATTGGTTGATAGAATTATTCTTGAGGAAGAGGTTATAGACGAGGCAGTAAAAATAGGAAATAACTTATTAGGTTATCGATATAATGAAACAATACCCCTCGGTGCTCCAAGACCTGGAGTTGATATGGCTGATTTACCACCTGTACGCGGGCTCCGCAACTTTGAGGGTATATTAAGTGATGACGTAATTGATACCTTTACAGATAAGACTGAAACTATTTCTTATATTGCTATTAGAAACAAGTATTCAAATAAATTAATTAAAACCATATCCACTATTGAAGAAAATGAAAGAATAATTTCTTTCGATATAAGAGATACAGATGATTCTATATTAATTTTAACAGAACCAGCTGAAGGGGCATTAACTGTTAATCCAACAGATGATATTTTTAAAACTCCCGGAGATGGTGGTAGCGCTAGTGTAACAGGAAATTCTGATATATATTTACTGTATCAGTTAGATGCTGAAAATTTAACTAATCTAGGACCGGAGTTAAACCCAAAGGCTTTAAGAAGATATAGACCTACCTACGACTTTGCTGCAGAAGAAACAGATGTGGAAATATATTTTTCTCAAAACGATTCCAACATATTTGTTCTGAATGATATGGGATTTATTTCAACTAGATTTATATCCAACCCGGCAGAAGTTGCAGGATTTGCTGATAGTGATAATCTTCTCTATTTACCTGATATGTATTTTAATACCACAGGTGAAAGATTTAATTTAATACAAAAAAAGTTTAACTCAAATATATTAAGATCTAATTATTTTAACTATATAAACTACATAGTTGCAAAAAATGAAAAAGATCTATTCTTTTTATTACATGCTATTGGTCGCATATATTTGTTTAAAGAGAGCAATTTATTATATCAAAACTTTGTACCTCTCGATCTTAAGAATCTATATGAAAAAGTAATTAGCTGTGAATCGAGTTTGGGTATTTCTCTCAACAGTGAAATACAAAATATTATTAAAGATACCGTGAGCATATTTTTAAATCTTAGTCTTATACCTAGCCTAGGAGTCGCAAACGGTATCCCAGTGCTAAGAGATTATATAACCTATAAAGGTTTAGACATTAATTTCAGAGATATGGAGTTTCATGAAAACGAGGCAGCAGATTACAATGTAGTTTCCCGGGTTATAAATCAGCTTTTTGAGTTACAGCAGCAAGTTTTAGACAGTATTACAGAAGATATAGAAGACCCAGAAGAAGAAGATTTTGCAGGCACTATTGTTATAGGAGATGCTGAATTTGAAGAGTTAAACATAAATGAAGGAGAAGCTGCCCCTTAACTGGGCCTGTAACGTGGTCGATCTTAGAATAATGAAAATAAATATATAAATATGCCTGAAAGTCTTTCACAGAGCCGTATAGCAGATCAATACACATCTTTGTTGCATGTGAGTGGTGCTAGTATTGCTTCTTGGCCTAAAAACACAACTGCTAAAGTATACGATGGGGCTGGTAATGTTACCGGTCTGTCTCTAAGCTCTACTGGTGATAGGTTTATTATTAATAATTACATTGAACCTGTTGGTTGGCCTTACCAGAAAGAATGGATAGATGCTTTTTTTCCTATTAATGTTGTAATATTAACAACGGAATATAAAAATCCTGGAGATAGAATGCCTGGTACAAAATGGATTTGCCAAGACTCGCAAGGGTTATTTGCGGTTGGTGCAGGCACCGGGACTGATAAAAATAATAATACTTTTACTTTTACTGCCGGAAAAGGGGGGGTAGCAAATGGTGATAGAGCTGGTGAATTTCGCGCAACGCTCGATGTTGAAGATGTACCACCACATTCTCATACCACCGATCTCCATCTAGAAACTATACCGGCAAATGAAAATGGGCAAGGAACTAATGTAAACTTTATCTTTTATTTTGGTGCTACTCTTAATCCTGATCAACTACAAAGGGAGGATGGGAGACTACTGGATGACGATGCAATTGAAGCATTTCAATATAATACAACATACAATGATATTGAAAATTATAGAGACCATATAATAAAGCAACGTTCCGATGTAGGAAATGGATATACAGATGCAGATTTTGATCCTAGATTTGGAGGGTATCCATTACAAGGGTGGGCACCGCCGCAAGCTGGCGGACCGGGGTGGGGAGGTATATTAAATACTAGTGGTAGGTTTATGGGAAATAGTCCTAGGCCTATTGATGTAAAATGGAAAATTGATGGTATAACTTACAGTATTTCTAGATCTATTACCGACCCAAGATCTAGTGATCGAGTACACCCAGGAAGATTTTCAGATAGAGAATTAATTAAAGCTCGTGATTTTATTATACATGTTCTAGGACGTGATAAAGCTATTTTAGCTCTAGATGGTGTAAATAGGTTAAAAGAAATAAACGCTACAGTAGAGGAGGCAACTGCTGGTGATAATACGTATTATAGTCGTATACCTGGCAACAGAGTTGTTAAAACGTCAACTACTGGTGAATATGTAAGACATAATAATATACCACCTAACTTTCCTATTTATTTTTGGCAACGTGTACCTCTTGATTATGTTGATGAGCTTCCGCCGATCGATCGACCGGGGGTAAATTTACCTATGCAGTTTACTATTACTAGTAATCAAAAGTCTACTAAAAATAATGAATTTAACTTAAACAAATGGGCGGTTGATCAAGGGTGGAATGGACAAGCAGCGTGTACAATAATAATTGATAAGGGTGTTTATATATATTCTGATGATCGTTATGATCAGAAAGTACCTGCAATGATTATAGATGAGTTTCCGCAAGGTCTAACGTTAATAAACAAAGGATTCATTATGGGTAGAGGTGGTAACGGCGGTAGTCTGCAGACTAACGGGCAAGACGGTGGAGATGCTATACGTGTTATTGGAAACTCTGAAATTGTTATTGATAATACTGATGGTGCCATAGCCGGTGGCGGTGGGGGCGGCTCTGCTTCAAAGGACGGTGAATCGGGCGGTGGAGGAGGAGCTGGCGGTGGTTGGGGTGGTACTGCTGCTGTGTATCAATTACCTGGTTGGGATTTTGGTGACGGTGATGGTAGCTTACAAGATTTTTGGAGATCAACTGCTGCTGGCGGGGCTGGTGGCGATCCTGGACAGCCTGGAGGTCATGGTCGGTGGTATAATAACTTTCAAAGTCTGTATTCACTTCAACTCTTTAAAGCTACAGGTGATGTTGTTACAGTTGGTTGGGGACCAGCGGTCCCGTTATTACCCGGTGTAGGTGGCGAAGCTGGAGGAAGCGGGGCTTGGGGAAGAAGTAGGAATGGTGTAGATGATCAAGGATCTGGTGGCGGTGGTGGTCGTGTTTTATCACCAACTGCGTATGGCGGTGGATCTGGCGGCGTTCCGGGTGCTGAATTTGGAGCATTAGATGTAAGTGGTAATCTGAGGACTACTGGACCAGCATGGAGTAACACGGCACCAGCTAATAACGGATCAGTCAATGTACTGATAATACCAAGACCAAATAGATCAAGAGATCGAATAATTGAAACATATGTAACAGCTTATAATAGTAGTCAACCATACCGTGGCTGGAACTCTGGTTATAAGTTAAGACAAACAAGAGGGTATGGAAATGGACAACATTGGGCAGTCGGGCCTCACTGGAGAGCTAATGGAGTTAATAACGGGACAACCGGGATTCCTTATATTATAGCTGGTGTAAATAAACCAGGCAGAGGATCTCATAGAGAATTCGGTGTAACCGATTCTTTAAATTATAACGGATTTTCATATTTATCACCAACTGGTTGGGATGGTTACAACCATAGATCTGCGCTAGTGCGTGGTGGTAGTGGTAATCAACCCGGTGTATATACCACTGCACCAGTTCGTAGAATCGGCAGGGAAGATCTCTTTTCTGGGGACTATACTGAAGAGGTTGGTGCAGGTGGTGGTGGATGGGGCGCGCCAGGCGGACAAGCATGGGGGGCTAATAATATTAGAAAACCCGGCAAAGGAGGATTTTCCATAAGAGTAAGTAGGGGTAAAGTAAAGATTATGGGTGGTATAGTATATGGTGAATCAGAAGGAAATGTTAACATTGGATAGTATTTTCAAATTGTGACATAAATAATAGTAGTATGCCAGAGAGTTTAACAAATCAATTTATATCTGATTTTTACACCTCTTTGCTCCACTTAAGCGGGGCAGAGTTAAGTGACTCTTTAAATAATGTTTTTGATGGTGTAGGTAATTCTACTGGACTTGCGTTAAGTGGTAAGAGAGTTGTAATTAATAATTACATATATCCAGAAGGCCCATCTGAACCCTCAGAATGGCTAGATGCTTTTTTCCCTATTGGTTGTATACAGTTAACTCTAGATGATATAAACCCTCAAACAAGGATAGCTGGAACTACCTGGGTGGTAGTTGCAGAAGGTAAATTTTTAGTTGGTGTTGGAGGACATACAGATAAAAATAATGATTACAGAAAATTTTGTGAAGCATCTAAACCTCCAGGAACCGGTAATTTAGCTGGTGAGTTTATGACTGAACTGACTGTTGCCAATCTTCCTCCACATAGACATGATACCAACGTTGGGGCTGGTGATGTTTTTGTATCAGAAGGAGCGGGAATAGACAACGGACAAGTTTTTCAAGCTACCGGAGTAGGTACAACCAATTCAACTGTAGCTTGGTCAAGGCAACAGCGTTTCAGAAATCAACTCGGTGCTGCTGCTGGATTTAATTTTGCTAATGATTTTGGCAACAGGTTTAGCGATGATGGTGGACAAGCTCCTCCTAATCCCCAAGATGTAATAAGAAGATCTCTAGATCTTAATTTTATGTTGGGATCTGCTGCTACCTGGTCAGAGGGTGTGAGAGATTTATACATGAATAACGAAATATATCAATATAAAGAGGTAATTGGTTTATGGAACGGTGAGACTCGTTTTGTAGCAAGTGTTATTCCAGAGGGCGCCGGACCGGAATGGGATTTTAACGCATATGAATTTTGTTTAGAGCTCGGCGCTGTTGATGTAGGTGCTGCACAAGCTGGTGAATTAGCTGTTAATCAAAGTGTAACGCCTGTAATAGTAAGAGGTACGGAGCAAATAAATTTTAACGAAGGAGCAACTAATATTCAGGAATCTACAGAAGTAGGAGAAGGAACAAAACACAACAATATCCCACCGTCATATGGTATTTACGTGTGGCAAAGGGTAGCATAAAATTATGGCAAATATTACTATAGTAAAATTAAAAGTTAGACGTGGATCTGACGCGCAGCGACAAGAAATTGTATTAGATCAAGGTGAAGTTGGATACACTTTAGATTCTAAAAGATTGTTTGTTGGTGATGGTGCAACCTACGGAGGTAAAGTGGCTGGGAACGTTAACGTAGGGCCTTTCGCTACTGATGCTAGCCTAGGCCCTGCTGTTAGTGAGTCACCTCATTTGCAGATTGGTGACATTGGCTACGCTAATAATAAATTATATATATTATCTGGTGCTAGTGCAACTGGAAAAGCTTATACAAATGCGTTGTCCGGGTGGGCTTATATTGGAACAGTTCCGGATGGGGTATTTCTTGAATTTGATACTAATAATAAACTAACAATAGGTAAAAATCAATTAGATGCAGAGTACTTAAGCTCAGAGTTTTTTGGAGATGGTTATACTGGTTTATTATCTGCTATTAATGGTAATGTAAATGTTGCGCTCAATACAGACTATTTAGAATTATCAAGTGCTGTAGACTCAGCCGGCGGATCAATACCGCCTGGAAGACTAACGCCAAAGAAAGGCTCTATAACTAAAAGAGAAATAGCTGCACTATACCCTAGTTCTAGTGGACTAAAGGGTGGTAATGGAGAAGAATTATCCCTAAGTGTTAATGAGCAGCAATTTAACTTTATAGAGGATAATAAATTACAGTTAAGATCTTTAGGTAATCTAAATATTCCTATTTCTTCATGGGCCGGAGCAGACGACGGCGCGCTATTAGGTCCCGGATTAACAGTAGACACAGCAACAAACAGACTAGAAACCATTATTCAAAACATTGATGGAACTATTTTTTCAAATACTGATGGCACTATTTCATTAAGAGGCACTACATCTGCCTATAATGAAATGCCTTATATAAATGTCAACAAAGGGTTGGTTACCGATGTAAAAAGCTCTGTATTTGATGTTATTACTGCTACGGGGTTATCGGGTAGCGGAGCAGGCGACGGGGTGCCAATTGGTTCAATATTACCCCATGCGCAAGCATTTACTCTACCACCCGCAGGATATTTGCTTTGTAACGGTCATACTCTTAATGCTACTACACGACCAGAGTATAGGCAATTATACGAAAAAATTGGTACTATATATGGCGGTGGAGGTATAACCAACTTTAAAGTGCCAAATTTAACTGGCGGTGACGTTATGTTATATGGCGCAGATGCAGCAATTGATGCTAGCACAAGAACTTTATACTTAAGTGCTACTAATGACAATCCTAACGGACTTCAATCAAATAATTTAAGCGCTTTCGGTGTTAACTTTATTATAAAATACGCCGAGGATCCTGTATTAAACATCTTCAACGGTGCACCAAATCAGGTTGGAAATAATTTTGGCGGTAAATATACACAACAAATATGCTATGGAAAAGACTCCGGGGGCAACGAAACAACATTAAGTTCTGCAGGATTTATTACAATGTCACTTTCGGGCATGGTACGAAATCCTGGAAATACTGATAACAATACCTATGATAGGTTTGCAATACCTGTTTATAGCTATTAAATATTAAAACACATGGCCATAGAAATTCTAGAAAATACTTTGTTAAAACTCCTTGTTAGGAGGGGTACTAACTACGATAGAGAACAAATTACTCTTGAAACTGGTGAGCTTGGGTATACAACAGATACAAAAAGACTATATGTTGGCGATGGAGTAACAATAGGAGGCATTATCGTAGGAAACAAATGGGCTGGTAGTGCAGCGAATTTAACTACACTAGCCCCGGTCGCTACTGGCGATTATGGTTACGATACTGACAATCGTGAATTTAAAATATGTACTAAAGGGAGCGGTAGTACTCTTGCTGATTGGGTAACAGTTGCAACTTATTTAAGTGCCTCAAACCCTACAATTACCATTGATGGAAATAATAGAATTGCTGTTGGTACTTTATCTGCAGGTAATTTCTCTTTAAACGCATTAGGAAACTCCTTAACACTTGATGCGTCTTCGGCTATAGCGTTAAGTTCAGCGATTAGTATTGATGCAATATATCAACGTACAACAAATGTAAGTAGTTATCTTTCACTTCCATCGAAGTTAAAAATTAATAAAGTTGATTATACGTTTCCAGCAACTTCGCCTCAAAGAAATACATTTTTAGGTTATAGTACAACTGACCCCGGGGGCAATGCAAAACTTGCTTGGCAAGTACCGCAAATTGTATATTCTGCTGTAGCGCCTACAACTGCAGCTTTGATACCTGTTGGGACAATCACACCGTACGGTGGGCCATTATCTGGTGCACCATATGGCTGGTTAAATTGTAACGGTCAAGCTGTTGATGCGGTAACGTATTCTGAACTTCTTACTGCTATAGGTGGTCAATATGGTCGAGATTTCTCTGCTAATACCTTTAATGTACCAAATTTAAGCTCTACATTTTTATTCGGATTTCAAAGCGGTGCTAGCCCGGCGGCATCAACTACACGGGGGATGGGACTATCAGCGCAAAAAACCTCTCTTTCAGGTACTGGCATGGCTTTTATTATTAAAGCATTTGGTGGTGTTACAAATCCGACACTAACTGTCAGTAAGAACCTATCTGCTACTATTACATCCGGATCTGGTGTAGTAGATAATGTAACTGATTCAGCGTTTAATCCTCTTAGCGGCGAAGTACAAATAACCAGACCTCAGCCCGGGATAGAACTCTTTACACAAGAAGGTACAACACATACTTTTAAAATGCCAAATGGTATTTCATATGTTAAATTTTACGTAACAGGGTCAGGTTGCCCGGGTGATGAAGTATCAGGTAATGCCGGATCTACAGCTATTGGATATCTCTCTGCGCGACCTGGAACAGAATTTCCTGTTGTTGTTGGCGGTGCACCTTCAGATAACGAAAGCGGTAACTCTAGTTATATTTACGAACCGGAAACAGCTGGGACTGACCCGCTGGTTACAGCTGCTGGTGGACAATTTGGCTCGCAGAATGCTGCTACACCAACCGTTGCTACCAGTAGCCCCTATTTACCTACTGCAACCCAATTAATATTAGGCGGCGTTGGAGGAATTGATACAGATGGCGGTGGAGATGAAGAAGATAATGGTGGAGCTGGTTATTACGGGCATGCACCTGCTCATGGCGGTGGTGGAGGATCTCATAGCAATGGGCCCAGGGGTCCCGCTATTACCACCGGGTTAGTTATGTTTGAGTGGAACTAGTGGCTTTATACCGTTAAAACAATAACTACATTATGGAAGAAGTAATAGTTGAAGGTTTAGACTACCAAGATTTTGTTGCATTAAAAAACATCTTAACTAAATGTACGTCTTTTGCTCCGGATCAGGAGCAACAATTAGCAGACAATTCTATTCTTGTAGAAAAAATAGATAAAATACTACAAGTGTTTGATAATGAATAAATACTTGCATGAATGCAAGTGTTTGCAGGGCCAATGCACTCTGTGAAGAGTTTTCTGACTACGTTATATACGATAGTGAGTTTGATAGCGTTCTTTTTAATATACCATTCCAACATTTTCAGACAATACACGTAGAGTTAAGAAAACTAGGGTACGTTTTAGTGTTTAAAACCCAAATTAAGAAAACAAATTCTCTAACCTGTACTTTTATAAAGGAATGAGTAATTAAATATATATATGGCAGCATTAGCAGGATTTCCATCTGATATATCCTTACCCGCTTTAGCGAGGTACTACACCTTTGTAGAAATTGGGAAGTCTTTTAATTCAAATTATGATATAACATGGTCTTTTCAATATAAACTACCTAGTACAAGCTTTGGTACAACAGCTAAATTTAATAACTACCAACTAGGATTTTCAACATTTTTAACTAACCTTCCTAGACCTCTTTCTTGTTTACCGGGGCAGTATCTCGGTGACCAAGATCCGGAATTTATATTATCAGCGCAGGCATTATTAACTGAAGCCTCTGAACTATTAAAAACAGAAGGCGACTCTACAATTCTTCTTGAAGGTGCTGTATTAAGTGGGATGTTAGTCAAAGTAGCATTCGATTCTACTGGAATGTATGCTTTAACCGGTAGAGATGATAGACCTGGGGTAAAACGGCATCAATTATTAAGGGAGTCAATTGTAGCTCGAGACTTTTTACATAATATACTTGCATATGATCATTTATCATCAATATCTACAACCTTTAGTACAATATCCACAGATACATATAGAACATTAAGATTTAGATATGTTAATTTAGGAACAACACTATATATTGACTCTCGTGAAAGTGATACAACAACGTATACGTTATTAACAGCAATTAATATGGGTTCTAGATTTACTACTTTATCTAATATAGAAAATATATATTGTGGATTCGCATTTTCTACTCCTATTTCTTCAACCACACCAGCAGCTGCAGCTGGATATTCTCTCAGCGCAAAAGACTTCTTTCTTAGAAACTTCCACGTAGAGGGATATGAGGGCAGCCAGGTACTTACTGAAACTATATTAACTCCAAAGTTAAGTACTGTGCCTAATTTACCGTATACTACTGTAACTAATATCACAGCATAATGGCAACCACCGGTACAACACCCAATCCAATGAATCCATCATCAGGTGATCCAGAACCTGCTGGTGTAAATTTAGATAACCCTGAAGTAGGTATAATAGATCTTTATTGTGATGTGGTTTCGTTTCCAGAGTTGGGTGGCGGGGGTGTACCTAATTCTTTTCAAAATACACACGGTGTTGTTAATGTAAATTATGTTACGGTAAGTCATGATATTGACGGTACAATTGATTGGTATATTGAAGATTATGGAACAAAAGAAGAAATAGAAGACGGCTCGTCTTCTTGTACAGATAAACAGATACTAATAAACGTTCCAGCAGTACAACTTATAACTGATGAGGTTGAAGAAGATGGTAGTATGGATGTAACTGTTACACTTCAACAATTCATTAACGGTGAACCTACAGCTGCTAAATCATTTACAAAAAATATACCTAACCCTGTTCAGCCCAGTGTAGGTACACCGCCTCCTGATACTGATACCGGTACACCACCTCCGGGGAGTGATGCTACTACAATTCCTCCGTATACAATAACAACCCCCCCTCCTGTAACAGGTGAAACAACATCACCACCAGCAGTAGATGATAGTCAAGCAAAAGCACAAACGGAAAATATCCTGGAGGCAAAGGAAGAGGCTAAAAGACGGGTTGTTGGACGTCAAGTTGAAAAAGAAGAGCAGGAATTAGACCAAAAGAGAGTACAAGCTGAGGCAGAAGAAGATGATGAAAAAGTTCTTGAAGAACGTATAAGTGATTTAAACAAAACGCGAGATAAAATTAGACGGAGACAGAGAGATGAATTATTACCTACTTTAAATATATTTCAACTTGCTCAAAAAGCGCAAGCTGCAACAAAAACTCTACAAGAAATTGAAAATGGTATTACTAAAGATCCTTTAGGATTTCTAAAAAGATGGCTTACAGAGGACATACAAGTTTATGAAGAACGAATAGCTGAACTAAGGGAATCTGACCCAGCTACTACGGTCTCTTCAACTGCTCGAGAAATAAACAGTTTATTAACTTCAAATTTACCAATTGCCTTTAAACTTGACATGTCAGGTATTAGTGTAAAAGGTACACCTTACCCTAGTGAAGGTTATCAGAAAGCATTAACTTTAATATCCCCTATACACTTCATAATGTCAAAGCATTTCCAGGAGAGGTTTGTATTAACTGACCCAGCTGGACGCGGCCGTGAAAAGGTACAATTTAGAGATAAAGATAACAATTTATTAGATAGAACCATCACCGGTATCATTGAGCTTGATGGTGTTGATACAAGTGTTGGTATTCTAGATAGTCCTGTAGAGAATGTTACAATTTACTCAGTTCCGGAACCAAAAGATCGATCTAGTTATTTAAATATCTTACGTGGATCATATGCTGTATCAATTGATCAAGAGGGAAAAGAAATTCCAAGAGAGATTTCTAATATTACTGATCCTAATCAAAAAAGTGACGGAGGTGTTGGAATAGGGCCCGGGGAGGTGACGTTTATAGAAATTCCTGATAATATTGATTCATTTCGTGAAAGTTTAGTTGCAGGTGATAGTAGTTCCCCATCATTTATATATACAAGAAATCAACCCATTTTAATTGAAACACATCATACAAGCAAGGCTGGTCCATTTTACGGGTTAATTGAAACGCAGCGTAAAATTAATGAGGCTATGAAGAGCCTTAGTGTTGAAAGAAATGCAGCAAATTACGTCTTACAAACTGTTAAAGTTAGTACAGCAGTAGCAGCATTAGCTACAACTCCTCCTCCGTTTAAGCGGAAGAATACCGCTATAGCTACAACACCATCTCCGGAAACCGGTGGTACAACACCATCTCCGGA
>TARA_R110002020_G_scaffold67434_2_pt1 | contig 22273 bp, 7 predicted proteins | sample TARA_R110002020 | Tara Oceans TARA_R110002020 (sample SAMEA4396489) | marine metagenome | biome: Westerlies Biome; feature: [MES] marine water layer (ENVO:01000295) within the mesopelagic zone...; material: water (ENVO:00002006), including particulate matter (ENVO:01000060) such...
TCGCCAAACGCCGTATCTATGTTGATGACCCGTTCTGTTTTGACCACGCAGCGCAACTTAAAATTCTCAAGTTCACATTCGCTGCTGCTGCTTTGACCGGTAGTCCGCACTTTGATACAACGGCGGCGGCTTATGGGACAATCACGAATCGCACTTCGCGTATGTTGTTCTCCGGTTACCACACACCATCATTTTCACTTGAAGCGAGCATGCGCACACGCGATGTGGGTTCACACAATGCTTCGGGAGGCACAGCCACCAATGCACCAAATAGCGCAACTGACAGCAAACAGTTGACTCGCATTTGGAAAGGATGCAAGGTTAAGGATTGGGGATTGACCGCAGATGCGGACGCAGAAGCCAAGTTGTCTATCAACTTCGATGCGCTACACTGTTATACTGATACAGGCAGGTTAGAAGAAACAGGTCCCGGTGACCGTTTTACCGCGCACCGAATGTTTGAAAATACCGGTCAAGGGCTTGCGGAGCGCAAGGTGGCAGGCATCGCGGCCAACACCGAGAAGCCATTCATGTTCTACAATGGGTCCATCACTGCGTTCGGCCAACCACTTGCGCAGGTCACCAACTTCAATCTCACAGGAAACAACAACACCACTGCGCACTACACAGTGCGCGGTAACCCACTCACGGAGAATCGTGTCGGAGGGGGCATACACGCAGGTAGGTCGAAGGAACAAATCCCATTCGGTGGCAGTCGCAACGCTGCGCTTCTTGTGGAAGGAAAGACCGAATACGAATTGAGTATGGGCGTCATCGTTGACGACCCGCTACTATGGCACGAGTTTAGAACGAACCGTGAACATGACCACACTGAACCAATCATTCTTTCATTGACCAAGAGTGGGGCAGGCGCAAACCGTGAAGAAATTCATTTCATCATAGATGACTACATTTTGGTGGAAGCGCCACTACCTATCCCTGACGACAAAGGTGTCGTCAAGTCTGAAATGAAAATCATGCCGAAGCATGTCAAGGTTGTCGCACATGACGCATTATTACACTGCTAAGGTGAGAATATGAACGCAATGAATCAAGCATGGAATCTATTGAAGGCGCTACGGCGCGAGCCCGAGCCCGAGCCCGAGCCCGAAGAAGAAGAATTTGACCCGCGCACATTCAATTACGCGGAAGCCCTATCGCAACTTTTAGCAGGGCGAAGAGAACAAGAACCCACCAGCGACCCACATGAAAAGGGTCGAAGGGGTAGAGCGTTTGAAGCCGCTATGGATAAATTGCGTGAACAATCACAGATGGCTCTTGACCACAAAAATAAACTAAGAGGCGATGAATTCACTGCGCGAAACAAGGAAAAATATGCCGAGCAAGATTCGGCGCGTGCGCAAGCAGAAGCCGAGGAAGAAGCGCAGCATGCGCAAAGAGAGCATGGTGAGTCCATGCCAAGTATTACCGATGACCAAGAGTTGTGGGACGAGTGGAGAAAAATAGACCCACGTAACGAAGGTATGGAAGAAGATGAACCTGCTTCAGAACCTGCTGTTCGCCCAAGACGACAAAGTGGTCCGGCACGCGGTAATCGCGGTCGTTCAACACCAATAGGTGAGTGACATGGCAGCAATAGAACAGGCGTGGCGTATTCTGAAGGACGAAGACGACCGAAGTCAGGCAAGGTCTGATTGGCGCCAAAATGTGCGAGACCAACTTGCATCGGGCGACGCGTCACAAAGCGATATTGGTAATCCTGAATCCGCGCCCGGACCTCATGCCGACGTTCTACAAGCAATTATGGATGCGTTGGCTGGTCGAACACCACAACACATGCAGTCTGATGAATCAGGTGCTGTGCAATGCCCACAATGCGGCAAACCACATGTTCCTACAGGACGAGATGAACAAGGTCAAGCAATGGGTGAAACACCCATGCAACGTGAAGGTAACATCAGCGGTCTTTGTTCTGACGAGTGTTGGGACAAATTCTTAGGCGTAGGTGAGTGACATGGGACGATTTAGATTCAACTTGAGTGATACCGAAGCCCGCCAAGAGCAGGTCAAGAAGACACTCCTTGTTGCTACTGCGCACCAAGAAGCAGCACAGGCGCTTGAAAATACATTTGACCCCGAAGCGGGTAAAGTGACAGCCAATCCATTTCCTGAAGATACAAGCGACTACAGTCTCATGACTGTCGCGCAACTGAAAGATTTGTGCGCACAGCGCGGTCTTCCTACATCCGGTAACAAATCCAAACTTGTCGAGCGGTTACAAGCCGCTGACAAATCAGATTCCCCCGAAGCCCCCGCAGAAGAAGCGGCTGCTGAAGAGGAACAGGTGGTCCCTGACGAAGAGTCAGCAGCCACCGAAGAGACGGTCGATGTGACCGAGGTAAGTGAGTCAAATGGAGACGACAACAACGAACAGCAACAAGAGCCAGCATGATAATTACACCGTCGTTAGCGACATCGGTCGCTTAATGGCCGCGCCAGCAGCGGTGGAGCATATCATCAACGTAGACCCGAATGATGAGTCTGCGATAATGAAAGTATGGGTGAAGGACCTGACCTTCTTGAAAATGCAAGAAGCCGTCAAATCCTTTGTTTCAATCACCGGTGGGGGCAATGTAGACCTTGACCTTGCAGGGTATTGGAAATATATGATGAGAGAGTGCATTGAGCGCACTGAACCGAATCTATCAACAACCCAACTTATGGGGCTCAATTCCCACGTCGGGCAGCAGATTACTGCCCTTCTCCCGCAACCACAGGACCTGATGTCAGGCCCTTTGTGAAGTGGCCCGAAAGGGCCGATTCACTATACCATTCCATGAAGAACCAAACAATGGACGACGTATCTATCGTGCTTGACGGCATGGTCTATTTGGTCGCAAGACATTTCAAAATCAGCATGGCTGAAGCGCGCCGTATGGACGAAGAGGACTTTGTCACATCGTTCGCGTGGGCGACCGCTATGTCGAAGATAGAAGCGGACGAATTAGACAAAACGACCGGAGGAATGAAAGAAGGACAGCGTGTGGACAAAACAGGCGCGGGGCGACCGTTTCCCGGTAGCGAAGGATGGTGAAAAAAATGACAAGCCCCGTTATATCACCAAAACCGGAAGACCTTCAGACCATGATTATGATGCAGAAGGGCTTTGAGAATATGGCCGGAAAGGTCGGTATTGCCGAACGAAAGATGGCCGCGCTAAGTGGTTCGTTCAAAAGTATGCCAATTGTCAAAGCCGTGTCCCAACTCAACAATTGGCGCAAGAGCATGTCGAAAACCATCGGCATCTCTACTGATTGGCGCAATATGTCCAAGGAAGAAAAAGAGGAAATGAAGGGCAAGATGACCATTATGCAGAAGATGATTGTGCCACTCCTTGCGTATTCCAAAGTTGGGTCTATGAACAACAAGATGATGGCGAAGCACAACAACCTTCTCACACGCATCTCGACAAAATTCTTAGCGATGTTCGCTATCTTGGGTCTTATCATCATGGTTTTCGCTGCCGTGTCTATAGCAATTGATGGCGCAAACTCACCTATCGTGGAAATGACTGACGGTATCGCTGGTTTAGAACAGATTGTGGGAGGGCTGGTGCTTGTCTTTTCCGGTGAGGATGGTGAAGGCGGTCTCGCTGGCGCAGTCAATTTGGCTGTCATGGGCTTCGTTGTCTTTGGGGTTGTTGCGTTGGTATTCGGCACGACAGCCGCGTTTATCGTTACGTCCGTTATGCTCGTTGTAGGTGTATTCAATTTGGTCAAGAACGCCACAGGTTCAGTTGAAATTGCTCTCATGGCTGCGATAGCCACAGCATCAGTCCTGATTGGTGGTTTTGTTGTGTTCATGGGCTGGGCGACCTCGACCGCAGTTGCTACAGTAGTGGCCCCTTTCGCACTCGTTCTGATAACGGCTGCATTGTTTTGGGCCGTAGTCACAGGCAAAGCCCCCGGTTGGATGGCTTGGATAGTAGGCATTTTGGCGGCCATCACGGTGATTGTCATTGCGTGGGCATTCGGTATCACCATAGGTTTGCCCGTCTTACTCATCGCCGCAGCGGTTGGATTATTCGTGGCACTCGTTGCGCTGATATGGCGCAATTGGGATAAAATCAAAGCCAAAGTGAGGGGCGTTGGGGTATGGCTCAAGACAGAAGGCAAGGACTTTGCAGTCAAAGTGGGCAAAGGGGCAATATGGCTCATCACATTACCGGCACGCTTGTTTATCAAATTGCTTTTGGCGATTGGAAAAGGTTTAGGCAGTCTTTGGAAAAAGGCCAAAAAATGGGGCAAAGGGTCGAAAGACAAAATGGTGAATGGTATTAAGGCAGGTGTCGCTTATATTGTCGGCACACCTAAGCGCGTTTGGAATGGGTTCAAACAAGGGCTTGCTGGTGCTGCCATAAAATTCATCAAATGGTATAACAAGAATATCGCCAACTTCCTCAAGTTCAAAGTGCCAAAGTGGGTGCCAAAGATTGGTGGGAAGAAGGTTGGAATCCCACCGAAAATCAAGGTTCCTATGCTCGCCGAGGGTGGTATCGTGAACAGCCCTACACTCGCCATGATTGGTGAGAAAGGACCTGAAGCCGTTGTGCCGTTGGGCAAAGGCGGGCATGGCATGGGCAACACATTCAATATCAAAATCGATGTCAGTGGTGTAACAGACCGTAGTGACAAGCGACAACTCGCCATGCAAATTAGCAATGAGATTCAGAAGGAAATGCGGCGCTATGGTTCCACCACATCAAGGAGGGCGATTTGATGGGAGCAAGCACAAGTGGTGGTCTACCGATTCGGTTGGTGCAACGTAATGGCGACCTCATTCATTTGCATTGCACAGACTATTCCTTCAGTGTGCAGCGCGCCGTCGCTGCTATACCCGTGCCTGCGCTTGCCGAGCGCATTGGGGCGGACATGAATCTTGTCACAATTGACATGAGCCTCAATTGTCTTCTCATAGATGACGATTGTGCAGGCACATCTAAGTCACCGCGCGCCGCAGGCGCATCAATCGATTTCAGCACAGTCGCTATCTTTGAAGCAACAGGTGATGAAGACGCAACAGATGCGTTCATGGATGATGATGGGGGCACTGTGACTTGTGCGCAGTTGAATGGTAAGACATTCAGTGTGCGCACTACACATCAAGTCTCAAACTCACTTGACCCCATTACAGTCAAATTCGACACAAGTATAGCACCAGCGGCAAGTAACGCAGGGACTACGATTCTGACCGTTGGACTCAATGGTGTGGCTGATACAGGCGCAGCGTTGGCTACTGCACTACGCACAGCGTTCACTGCGCATGTTGGCACGTTTGCGCCCGCTGTGACTGCTGCGGGTGGCAACACATTCTCATCCGCGTTTACAGTTAGCGCAACTACTACAGGCAAAAATACAGGCTTCGGTAACTGTGCCTTGTCATTTACACAAATAGAAGCGGGCATCAACGGCAACTCGGGCACACCTTCTTTTTGGACTGATGATGATAACGAGCGCACATCAATGCCGTCCCATCAAGTCATGAGCGGAGGGGCTTCATCACACTCATGCAAATCTGCCGGTGATAAGATGCAAGACCTCATCGCCAGCGTTGCCAACACCAATGTTGGTGGAGCGATTGGTGGTGCATTCAATCTTGGTGGCAAGACCGACAAAGGTGGCTTCGATTTAGACCTTCAATTGGATTTGCGTGGTTCCGGTGACGATTACATCGTGGGCATTCAAATCCCCTATAATTCGCTACTACACGCTGATGTAGGGACTGACTTACTTCCATCAGGATATGGCACACGCAACTTCCTTATTGTTACAGGTATTACGTCACCTGACTCACAAAACGCAGCAGGCAACGTGAACCCAGCATCGACCACTTTCGATTCTCGTGATATGATGACAGGCATACGCGGAACAGTAGCCGCTGCTAATTTCAAATACGAAGCAGGGGCCACCACATACGGGGCGGAAATTACATTCAACCCAATTGATATGATTGTGGGGCTGTGATGATATGACGGTCATTGGTGGTAACAGTAACGCACTATTCTTCAATGGTGTGAGTGATGCTGTTGTTGTGCCCCAAGCAGCCTTTGAGCGCACGGGACTCAAGTTTGCTAACGGTGCGCGTAGCAGTGGGTCAACTACAGGACAGGCAGGTGGTGAATACAAACGCAACATCACACAGGTTCTCACTTCATTCAGTATAGAAGCGTGGGTTGCGCCTGACCACGGAGGTGTCATTGCAGTCAAGTCTGACTTGTTTGAGTTGCGTGTCGGTGCTGTAGGTGAACCCGCCCCCGCATCGTTTTCAGTCCACATGCGTGATGATAAGACAGGCAAGAAGACATTCACTGCCGCATCGGCAGTGCCTGTTGTAGTGGGTGGTTCGCGCGTTGGATGGGACGGTCTTGTTTACCCGCGTGACGGAGCCGCATTCATGCAATCAGGCACAAGCCTGAATGAGGACTCACGCGAACTGTTACACGTTGTAGGGACATTCGATGGTAAACAAGTCAAGGTTTACATCAACGCTGAATTAGTTGCGTCTGTCAAACTCGACAAAAACTACGAACTCAAAATGAATGAGAACGACTTACACATTGGTGGTCGAGGTGGCGAGTATCGTGGCTATATTGAATCGGTTCATTGGCGTCGTGGGACATCGGAACAAATCCGCCCATTGCCATTGCTTGCAAGCACGGACTCTATCGGTCTATGGAGATTTGAAGAGCCTGTGGATGTAGACCAAAACGACTTCTACATTGCGTCAAATGTAACCGCTAACGCAACCACAATCAACGTCGGTGTTGTTGGCGCACAAACGCTGTATGAAACTATTACAGGCAAAGACAAATCCACATTCACTACTACTCTCGATGTTGCGACCGACCACGGTCTCGGCAATTATCAAGTCGCCACACCGACAGGTCTGCAATCTATTGCGCACACACCATTCAATCTGATGATTAACCCCACACTGTGTGACCACAAGATAGGCAAGGCAAACCTTTCCCCACCCGAGCGTGTTCGCTTACTGAATGTTGCTACCAATGGTGACCTTACAGTAAACAGCATCCATCTTGATTTCGCCACACACGCCACAGGTGCGCGTGGTGTTTTGCATAATCGCACCGCGTTTGTGACAGCGACAAATCTTGCGAACGACAGTTTGGTCGTGCTTGTAAGTGGAGACTTACTCGTTGATAGCGGCACCGGAACACCGTATCGTTCACCCGGCATCGGGACTCAAATGATTGACCGCACAGGACAGATGGTGATTGATGAATCAGGCAGTCTTAATCATGGCATTTTGTTTGGTAATAAATTGTCTATAGGCAAAACAAAGAACCCATTTGATGCTGCTTCATGGCCCAGCGCATACGGTGACAAATTCAAGGAAGGACACACTGCGCGTCACAAATACAGTCACCGCACAGGCCACTCATTTATGCGCGTGTTCCCACCCGCGCAAGAAGAGACTGTGACAAAGACGGTTGATGGTGCGTCAGATGTATTCGATGTCGTGTTTGAGGGGCAAAGCATTGGACTCAAGGACCAAGTCCCCGTGTCCACAATTGTCAATTTACACAGACGCGCTTTCACAGGACCTATTTCTTCTGTGAAAAGTAGTAGCACCGTAAACGCAATTGTCGAGAATGGTCACAATGCCACTGCTACTTTAGCAGAACATAAGCGCGAAGTCATTGCAATTGGTGGCGCTAATTTAGATGTAAGACCCTTCTTACTAAAGGGACACGCAGCCGATTCTATCCTTTCTACCGACAATGTATATGACCTGCATCTCGCACCGGAGACAGAGTCGCGCATCGCTGTATTGGAAGTCCCTTCTTTAGCACCGAACGCAGCACCATACGTTCAGATTCACTACAACGCAGTTGACCTCACAGGTAGCAAAATGGGTGTAGCGACACCCATGCTTCTCATCGAGAAGACCGTGCCTGCGGGCGGGTCTGTTATTGGTGGCTCAAGCGTGGCTGCGCATATTGCTGCGGCAGTTAGTGCAGGTTTGACTATTCACGCACCCGGCGGCATGATTCGTATTTCTGAATCAGTTGCGGGTGATTCTAACGAGTCATTGAAGCCGCATCGATTGGTAGGTGACAACACAGGCGGTCGGCTTTATGAAATCGAGTTGGATGAAAGCCTCACACCCGCGAATCATACACCTGTTCGTGCAACTGATGAAGGATGCAGACCACCACAAGGGGTTGATTCTTCGCACTCAAACGACCCCACTCACCCTTCGGTTTACAATCGCGTGATTCTTCAATCACGCAACCGTGGTTTACCTGACCCACCCGCCGGAGAAGCACCCACATATTTTCGACAGGTGCCTGCTATAGACAATGTAAACACGTCGGGCGCATTTGATGTAGGTGCCGCAAATCAGTCAAGTCACGTTAATGAAGTGTTTGACATTATCGACAACTATCGTGACCGAAATGAACACGTTCTAATTGTCCAGCCATCCAATCGCAATCGAACAATGCAACTTGCGAAGGCGGCAGGGACGACAGAAGCATCTAACGATGCCTCCCATATATCCGTAGAATATCTACAAGTGCGTGGGCGTATCACAGGTTTCAATGCGATGACCGGAGGCATGGGGCGCACTTTGATGATGGAATGTCGTGGCTTGATGGATGACATCAATGTCAGTGCTGATACGCTTGGTGATGGTAGTCCTGATTCACACCCCATCAAGGAAATCATGCCCGGTGCGCCTGTTGTCACAGTCACGCTTGGTGGGGTAGGGCAGGGCGCGGTGAACACCAAACCCACATTCGACCCATCACCGTTATCACGTCTTGGGGGAACAACACGCCGTGATTGCTCAACGAGCGTTGTGTCTATTGTCAACCCCGGTGGTGGTGCAAATATCGAGATGAATGTTGCACCGCTCAATAATAACAACCCCGGTCTTGCATCGTGGGGGACATACTGTTTCCCTCAACGTGGTCGCATTTACACTACGGGTGGGGCAAGTGCTTATTTTGGCACCAAACAAGGGACCAAATTCCTCTTCGACCATACTACGCAAGTTGGGACAGGGAAGTTTCGTAACGCAGATGGTAGCGAAGAAGCCACTTTCCTTGCGTGGGTCACAACGAATGAAATTGTCGCAGACAGTATTTTGGTGGCCGACCCTGACTTTGTTCACAGTATATGTCAAGACGGCACCTCAATCAACGACCGTTTGTTCCAATCTTTGCGCAGTGTGAATCATGATTATCAACTCGGCACACAATACGCATCGACGCGCGCACTGGTTGAGATTCCACTGTTCCCGTATCATTTTTTTGAGAATCGAGAAGAGGGTGTCTTCCCCGGCCCTGACAATAGTATGGCGTTAATTCTTGATGCGACTATGACAGCGCATTCGTGGGCACCAAATCCTGTCGGACGGCGTTGCAATGACTATGGTGCTTCGGACCGTGAGATTATGGGTTCATACCATTTCACATGGATAAATGAAAAGCATAATCAAAGCACAGTCATGAAAGGGGAATACGATTCGGTCAACCATCGTATCAATCTTTACATTGGGTTTCTTTTCCCCGAGTCCTCTTACACATCAAAAGGAACAGGTAATGTGCGTGGCTTGGACAATACCTTGCGTAAGCGGCGCGCGTTCCTTCCGAATGGAGAATGGTGCTACTATACCAACCACCCACAAGTCGATGGATATATCCAATTAGATACAAGCACAACCAATAATGGCATGAGTGGTGATTTCCTTAGCAGTCTAAAACCAAACACCCCAATCAAACTTGGTGGATGGGACATGGATGAAAGTCTTCCCATTATTGCCGACGACGCTTACACACCCACTACGGCACAAGAGTTCCGCAATCCATACTACTACGACCGTGCGAATGTCATGACACAAGGTGGCAATAGTGACTACGGGCTACGCCAGTATGTTAGCGCGGTTGAGTTTAGAGCAGGGCCACGCGAGAATCCACACTGCGCGCGCATTGAAAGCGGTTGCGCACAACTCAAAGTCACGCGTGTTTTGAGAACAGCACCAACTCAAGTTTTCATGGTAGACCGTCCTGAATTGATTACACATAGTGCGCCAAACGAAGTCACACCGGTTGCATATTACGGGGTGCGCAACGAGCGGACCGGACAAGATTATGCAATACTGGCTTATCCAAATGCCGCAATCTATGGTAATGGGCCTGAATTTACAGTGATAAAAGCGCCGTGGGACCCTACTTCTTCTGCACCAGCGACCGGGGTAGTCGCTGGTGATGTCTTGACAGTGCATTCATTGCGCAAACAAACGATGACCAACTTGAAAGAAAAAATCGAAGACGGTGTTGTCAATTCGACATGGAACAATCCGTTTGCGCCCGGTGGACTGCGACAAGGTGATACCGTTTGGATGAACATGCACTACACCAATCCACATGCGATGGAAGGTGTCTTTGCTAAATCGCGCGGTGTTTACAACGAATTTGAAGTATGGAGTGGGTTCAATGGGGGGCGCTCTAACTGCGGTTATGAGGCTCGTGACACGGTCTATATGGAAAACTTCCTTATCGGGAACGATTGTCTCACGACAGCGCGTAACTATGCACAACACGTCAACAAAACGATTGCGTTAAATTGGGTCAATCTTGGGCACAATATAGCCACCGCACCAATCATCGCATACGTTGACCCATATCTATCAACACAGCAACACGCGCGTGTTCTTCTTTATGATGTTGCGCACGATAGAGAAGCGGTAGCGTTCCAAGACTTGTGGATGCAAGTCCAATCAAGCCAACGTGAGACCAAAATACGCAATCTCGATGTCGCAAATGGGTTCAGAACACAGCGTCGTGACATCCCTTACTCATACGGTGGTCAAACAAAAATTGGTTCAGTTGCGGGTAATTATGACCACATGGTTGCGAGCGTAACCGACATCGGTGGGTCATCACCTGCTGGTGTCGATACTATGCTCACTACGTCAGGTAAGTCTGAATTTATGGAATCGGCTTATGCGCATCGGTCATGGTATTACGCCAATGCCAAATTCAATGATACGTTAGGCGCACCTAATCTTATTGTGCCTTTCATTGCGCAACGCCAAGCACCAAATTACATCCTCGTAAACGATGATGAAACAGCACCTTGTCCTGTAAGAGGTGGCAATGACCGAACCAATAATTCTGTCTGTTGTCCTTCTTATGCCAAAGACGCACACGCCCGCACACTGCAAAAAGCAATCACTGATAGTGAGGCAACGGCTGTTGAAGCAACGAAAGTGTGGACAGAAGATGCTAACGCTTACCCATTCCAATCTACAATGTTCGATACACCTGAAGGGACACGCGCTATCCCCGCCTTCCTTGCGTTGCGCGGCAACCGTAGCACATCTCTTTCACTTACTTCACATAAAGAACAGCGGTTACAACATCTGCCTCATTGGACTCACATGGACTTCGTGCGTCGTTTACGCCTTGACCTTGGTGAAGTTGGTGTAAAGGAAGGTGTGACTGATATTGAAGCCGCTGCGCAAGAAGTAGTTCGACTTGTTAATCAAGCGGGTGCGCAGAATGGGCGGAGTAATCAGCGCCGACCTGCTGACCAATACCCCGGCGAATCTGAACGATTTGACATCACGCGTCAAGGAACCAATGTCACAGCCCATACGGACTCAAACCAAGAGAGTGACCCCACCGCTCCGCATCATGGGGCCGACTTCGCCATTACTGGTAGCACACACGACCCTTCACCGTTTTGGGATGATACTGCGTATTCTTCCTTTGACCGCGGAAGTCACATGGGTTACTTACGAGCGCACGTTGGGCGTGTTGTAGAAGATGCGGACGGTGTTGAAGGATTCAGTGTGGTTATCCACGCTACTGTCCCCGGCGCGACGGGTCGCAACTTCTGCGTATGGCTTGACAACAGTCGCGCGCAATCTGCTTATCGCCCACAATTCCTCGTCGGGCATGGTGGGAGATTCCGAAACTTTTGGTGTCAACCAAATGAAATCCTCGCAGAAATGATGCACCCAGCACCAATGCCGATTAACAAACACGGGCGCCCATACGCCCCTATCACTTCTTTGAAGGGTCTAACACATCGAGACGACCCATCGGATTTTCTTACTCACAATTCACAATTAGGTGCGAGCGGTGTTTACAACGGAGGTGGTGTGCCATCTGTTAGTGAAGCATTACTTGCAGGTCAGGCCGGGACTCTCAATAATGAAATCCCAACAGGTCGCTCATCTAACACTACTTACAACGAATCGTTTGAGCAAAATACTCGCGTTGGTTCTCTTATTGAGGGGCTTCGTGTAGGGACACGCGCACGCGCACGCATCAATTGCGGTGGTCTTGTTGCGTCAGGCATACCGGGATGGGCGCCTGATGCGGGTAAGTGGGGATTCGGTATCGAAGGTAGCCCAAATAATCGCTGGAATACGCAATATGGTCCCGGTGGGGATTTGTTGACTTACAGCAACTATGTGCCAGCGACAGAACGTGGTGACGACATTGGAGACGCACCGCTCTATGGGTTCCGTTTGGTTGACCATATTGGCAGGCGGCACACATTGCGTATGCTCTACAAGCAGTATGGCATTTCTTTCGCCAACGATAACACGAGACTACCGCCTTCACTTGATAATGAAGTTGTGATTTGGTTCGATGACCGTGATGTTGGTTCGGGTGGATTTACACTTGGTGACCACATGTGGGGTAAGGGAGACCCAACCAACCGAATCAATCACCCATTAGGTGGGCCATCGTCAGTATTACAATCATGGAAAGGTAATAAGTTCCGAGGTGGAGAAACGATACAAGCGACTTATGCTGTCAGTATCGATACACCCCCGAATGATACAGTTTTAGAACTCAACAAAGCGGCTGGTGTCGGTTATGCAGCCGACGGGATATGGCATGATTTGCCTGCCGGTGTGGATGCTCTCGGTCATCTCGGATTCCCTGACAGCGGAATGATTTGGGTTTGTTTACCTGACACTACTGCTGGTATCACATACACACACGCGGGATATGTGCTGTATTACACACACCGCACACACAATGCGAAAGGAGGGCAGCATTCTTTCTATGGTGTATCGGGCCAAGCATTGACCACACTCTTTGCCAACGCAAACACACGAGGGCCGACATCTCTTGCAGATGCACAGTCCCCTCTATTGATTTCACCAATGTTGAACCCCACCACGATTTTGACTGATGAAGTCATTGCTGGTGCTATAGAATACGCGATGTCGATTGACCCCAATAGCGCAAGTGTTGATGAGACTTCATTTGATTGCACTGACATGTATGCGTATGATGGGCGCACATTTGGTGAATGGGGCATCAAGCCCGGCTCAATCCGCATCAAAGCATATAGCGAAAAACAGGAAGTTATGCCGCTCAAAGATTTGTTTGAAGTAGACCGTCGGCCTGATTGGAGTCTATATGCAGGTAGTGTTGATATGCCGGATGTTAATTCGTTCGTCGGTGGTTCAACAGGGACCGGTCACGCAGAACACAATACTCACATTGGGGGTCTAACGCGCACAGAAGTGAACTCGGACAAGCGGCTTGATGTAGGATATGTCCCAAAAACCGTCTTACATATCACGACACGTTATCGTGGCACCAACGCGAATACTGCCACGCCTGTGATAATTGACAGCCAAGAGAATATCATTGATACTTCGGTATGGCGCGCAAACCTGCGCGGTGAGCGTTACACACGATACCCCGGCGACCATATTACACCGGCTATTGAAAACCCTGTATTCCATGTCACGGACACACCAACAGCAGTCACTGCGCCACCAGCCGGTGCAACGGTGGCAGGCAATATATGGACGCTCACTTTAGAGCAACAACCCACCAATGCCGATGACCCCGGTATGAGTCTGCATTGGTTAAGTCCTGTGGGGCGCACCAAAGTAGACGCAAGCACAGGCGGCGCAGACTTTGGTGGGGCCGCAGATTTGTCATACGCCCCACTCATACGCGTCTATGTGGATGACAAGAATTCATTTGTGGGTGAACCCAAAGCGGGACGTAGTGCAGCAGGTTCGTTTTGGTCTCATTCGTTTGTCGTTGATGACCGCACAGGAGTGTATAGCGAAGAACCGAAAGCGGCTGTAACGACCACTGATTTGATTAAGAAAGTCTTGCCGGGCCCCAATGGCACTTGGGCTGGCGCACGCGCTACAATTTCACGCTTCGCCTCTATAGACCGTGTGCGTGTGTTCGATGGTGCGCGTCTTGCGGGTGGGTTATACACTGAACCCATCGTGTATTTCCGTGGTGCGCTTGACAGCATAGACCACCACGTCCCACTTTATTTCGGTGGTGGATTCAGCGGTGTTGTTCTCGACATCAATGATGGCACGGAAAATGATTATTCCGAGTTTTACAAACACCCGTATAGCACAGGCCCAACAGGGACAGCGGGGATTCAGCATGCGAATGAAATGCTTGGGTCACACGCATTGTTAGATACAACCGCAATGCTTGCAATGTTCCCCGGTGCCGCACTGCTTAACCAACATGAGGGTGAAGTGGGCGCACCATTCGCGAATCAGCAAATGGTGCTATCACCGGACATGGATGGGCAGGCCAATGACACCGCCCATTCATCGACGGGGCTTGATGACCCGAAAGGTGCTGGGAATTCTTATGGCACCGGGACTCCGAACCACGTTGACATTACACGCCCTTCACCGCTTATTCTTCGATTCGCACACCCACACGCTCGATACAAAGACGAACCATCATCATCAAATGACCACACAACTTACGTCATCTTTGGGCCGGGACAATCATTCCCGAAGCATTGGAAAGGTGAAGATACAGAACAAGTCGAGCCCAATGTGCGTCACACTGTCGCTCCTATAGATGGCGCGTTTGGCAGTGTAGGGCACGCATGGGGCTACAACATTACAGTAGGTGCGGTCATGTATCACAGCACTCGCTACCAAGCATTCTTACCCAACGAGATTTCTAATTTTGATGGGCAATTCCCGGCAGCCGTGCCTGCGCTTATGCGATTTGGTAGCAACCAATTCTTACCACCCCCTCGCGAATACATTGCAAGAAATATCGGTGGGTGGAAGCATGTCCCGAATTGGGACCCTGCGCATGGAGCGCCGAACCTCATTTACAACAAGGACAACACAAGCCATGTTCTATGGTCTTGCGACCCATTTTACAACCCCGCAACTGGTGGCACCGCGACACCATCTGCGCACCCATTCTATCCTTACATGATACACAGGTTGGCTACAACGTCACCCATCCCAATACACGGCACAACAGCAGGCGCACCGAGTGAAGACCTCGGTGGTGTGACATTCCACATGGACGGAGGGTATGCGCCCGGTGGTCACTTCTTTGACAATTGCATACGCCTGAATCCACCACATCCTGTGACCGGTAGGCACGTCGTATCTAAAGTCGTCTCACCCGCTACATCTAAGGTCATTGGTGACAACGCGACTATCTATAGAGGGTGTGCAGCAATGCTACCTGACTATGACAAAGACTTGGCTTTACCACCTGACACTGAAATCATTGTAATCGATGCCACACGCGTGCAAAACTCCGAAGAGTTGGGTGCAGTGATTGCTGGTTCTATTAACGCGTTCCCCGGTAAGGGTGCGTTGAAAGCACTCGGTGGCACTTTCGCACCTTCGTTCGGTAGCGCACATCAACAAGACCGATATTCATGGATAGAAATGGGACCAATGGGTGCTTATGCTACAACAGGCGCACCGGCTACAAGTGGGCATGTGCAAGTAGCATTCATTCCTGAATCAACACCTGCTTATGGATGGATTCGGATTGCGCCCACAACACCGGACCCTGCTGACCCATTATCCACAGGATATTACGCGTTCTATTATGGTATTCACATAGATAAAGTCAACAACAATTACGCGTTCCTTCTCGGCCCTAATCAAAGAACAACTGAAACTGCGTTTGAAGACCCAATGATAACAGCAGCCACTTGTGCGAGACGTAGTTCTGGTGGACAAGCACTTGCACCACCTGCCAATGGGGCAGGGTTCCAAGTATATGTGTGGTCAAAAGCAGGCAACTTGCGTTGGTCAAATGGTGTGCAAGATAAATTCCATTCAGCCGGTGGCATCTATGGCAACCCTGCTTCTTGGCCGCAAGAGAATACGATTTACGACCATCTTGCCGCAACACAAGTGCATTTTAGTGGAATTGTAAACGCGGTTGATAGAACACGCCCGATTGGTGCGATAGGGTGGCATGGTGAGCGTTACTCATACCTCAATAGTCTTGAAGTTGCGAACCCTGATGGCACAAATGGCGTAGGTGCAGGTAAAGGTGCGTGGCACGCATTTTTGTCTTTCAATCCGTATGGCTCTTCGATGGTCTGCCACAACAAAACAGGTGGTCTAATCTCTGTGGATGTGGATTCATCAAACAACAAATTGCGTTACACCCCTGTCGCTGACTGCCCTCATGGTGTGCATCCTTCACATTACGTTGTGATTAGTCACGAAGCCGAATTGCCACTTGTTGCCAAGTTTGACCGCAATGGTGTTTCTTGCACAGGCGACTTGCTTGCATACAGATGGGGGGATGGGGGTAGTGGAACTGCGGCACAAACCGGCACTACGCTATGGGATGCGGATTTGCATTCACCTTCACGATACACCGCACCTGCAAATGGTGGACCTAACGTCGAAGCGTTGTGGGTTCATGCAACAACACCACCCCCTGATGCGGAAGCAGCACCGACCGAGTGGCACCCACCTGTTACAGCAGGTGCGCATCTCTATCAGATGGACACATGTCTTTCCCCAACAGGCGACTTGTTTACTGATTACCACCTAAATCCCGCCACGATTGGGTATTATGCTGACGCCGCATTAGATGGAGAATCATTGAAGCGCACTTGTGCGGGTGACCGAACATTAGGGACTTGGGACGACGAGCCGTGGAATTACTGGAAGAACAAACACCCTGCTCGCAATTTTGCCACAAATCATGTGACATGGAAGCGTATGGATGGCGGTAGTCTATCCCTCCCCGCATCAAACGCGCGCGGTCTTGGTGCGATACCGTTCATTACACGCGTTAAGGCTGGTGTCCCTATTCTTACAGGTGAAAAGTTGCTCGGCAATTGCCGGTTCTCATTTGAAACAACGAACGCTGCAATGTTCCCTGTAATACAGGCACAAGAGTTGGCCCATCCGGGTATGACGGAACATCTTCCCCGTCCAATGCGCAACGTGTTAGAAATTCCTAATGAAGAGATTCAGTTTGAGCGCATCATGGTTGTTGATGACACAGGCCAAGAACACTTCATCGAAGGTGGGTCACCGTTCGGCACCATCATCCGTGACTTTGACTTGCTTAGTGACCGCGACGTGGAAGGTCTCGCGCCAGCCGAAGCAGGTTCAGGCAACTCTCCGAATATGCGCATTCGATTACCGGACCCTGACACGATTCCGGGCAACATCATTGTGCGGTCAGGATTCGATAGGTCACAGGTCTATCAGAACGAATCTATCGGCACAGGTGGGCAACAGCGACCCGGTGATGCTGAAGACCTTGTCAAGCGGTCATTCGATAATACGAATCCCGGCCCGCGTGTGTGGCCTACTTGGGAAAACAACGCGTGGGACCACATTGATTCACACCCTGACAACTTCCCTGATAACACACAATCAGGTTGGCGCGACACAACAAATGATGCACCATTGCGCACCTCGTATGAGCCACATGACCGCGCTCTATATTTCCATATCACAAAGATGGGGCATACACATACCGAGCGCGAACCGGCTCTCTATCATACTCATGCTTTTGGTAGCGCCACTGTGGATGTCAATGTCACAAGCAACCCATTGACCTTCGCGAGTAATACTGTAAACACCATTGTTGTCAATGAAACAATCGAGCGGCGCATTTGGCTTGCAGCAGGTGAAGCAAGTAGTGGGCGATGGTTCCTCTCCATTAACGGGCGCATTGCTTCCTACACAGGCGTGACACTACCCAGCACATTCACAGGTGTAGTATTTACACCTAACTTCACAGCCGCCGAAGACGCACCAATCAAACCATCATTCTATGTCCCCGCAGGTAGCAATCGGTTCTTCGCCGCGCGACGCTTGCGTGACCATGCAGAAGTCAGTGGTGAGTCACCTGATATGCCGCTAACGCGTTGGTATGATGTAAAGGGGGCGCGTGGTGGTTCAAAGAGTCCATACGAGTTGTTGAACGAAACACAACTCACACCAATGCCGCTACCTCGTATGGGACACCACTACGTCACACCAACAATGCCAATGCTACCGGGTCATCTTGCGCATCCTGTGTATCAGCGTCTTTACACAAGTCATTACGGATGCTCATTGAGTCAAAAGACCTCATGGGAAGCGCAATTGCAAGACCTCACGGGGTCTGATTGGACCGAAGCCGCAGCCAATATCCCCGTTCGTGACCCTCTTGTGTGGTTCAGTAATCTGACCGCCAATTACCCACCGTCTGATATTCATGGTGGTGCGTTCACACTGATGACCGAGACGAAGATTCGATACGATGGGTATGGAATCCTTGCGAGTGATGGTGTGGCTGGCACACAGAATAGTAAGGGCAGCCACCTCATCTTTTTGGAAGCGGCTAAGGACTACACACTCACGTCGCACTTCCCTGACCCTATGGAAGTCGGCGCGTATCAGATTGTGATACAACCGAACGTCTATGCGCAGCAGTTGGTCGGGTATCATCACAATACTGATGCGGTTAGCGATGTCGCACCATTCGACCCTGCGACTTCAGCGTTTGTGACGCGCGTGCCGTTCCTAACAGGGCAACAAGTTGCGACTGTGATTGGAATAGATGATGATAATGCGCAAGCCAAAGGAGGCATCGGTCTCATCCTCGCTTCGGCAGTGGGCGCAGATGTGCGTGGTTGTGAAATCTATATCAACGAAATGATGTTGGATATAGACCCGGCACCCGGACAGCAATTTACTACTCTTCCATTACTTGCGACATTCAATCCGCTTGGTGTAAACGAAAGCACAAGTGGTGCATTCACTCGGCGCAGTTTACCATATCACCCCAACATGTTCCGACGCTCAACACCGGGCTATACTATCACTATCCCGTGGTGGGCCAACAGTCTGACCAGCCCATTTGCTGCATCACATTTCAAGCATTTAGAACATTATCATGCTGACGACTATTATCGCTTCTGTCGTAGCACTCTCGGTGCCATTTCGTCACAAATCACACTGGCCGGTTACCCCACACATTTCTACGACGCCTATACAGGAGACTACAGCGCACTTTCACCGACCTGCAAAGTCATCAGTGTAGATTCAGGCAACGCTCGTATCGTTGTGGACAATAACGACTTGTTCCCACTGGTCGGAATCGACTACTACAATATGCGTCTTGAACTGACTACGGTAGATGGCGCGAAGATGTATGCAACATACAATCACCGAGGCTATACAAGCGGTGGTGGTGCGACGCTGGGGACAGAAAATACATCGCGGTTTGAAACTGTGGTTCCCGAAGATGCTACATTTTGGGCAAAGGCTGTCGCTGGGTCCACGCTACGCTTGACAGGGCATTGGAAAAATACACTACCGGGTGAAGTTTACACAGATTCAACGAAGGATGTTAGCACCCGCAATCTTACACAACTCTTGCATGGGACGCGTGATACGAACAGCCTCCACATGGCTGACGCATTCTTGTGTCGCTGGCATCAGAATTTGGGTCGACCATACACAATCAATTCTGATTCATCACGCCCCAACCCTGACTCACCTGCGTTCCTTCAGGAACCATTGAACCACTTACCCGAGTTCTTCGACATGGTGCATTATCATGAATTCACATACGCTGTCAGCAACGGTCCATTCGGATTCCGCATGGCTGCGCAGAATGCACATAACGATGCAGCACGCACAGGTGGGGCGGTAGTGCCTGAATCACTTCACGCATCAAATCCAGCAGAAGGTGGGACAGACGGTGTTGTGTTCCACCACGCAAACTTTTGGCCCGGTGGCACACGATATGGCGCATCAGCCACACGCCTCGACCATTGGGGTGATGTCATGCGAGGATGGCACGCATCTACAGCACTGAAGATGGGCGATTGTAAGACGTGGACAACAACAGGCACACATGGCACAGCAGTAACTCAAACGGCTGTTGCTACGCTATATGGCGCATCCGCTGCGGGATTCGCTTATCATCGTAACTTCTGCTTCGGTCATCGGTTCGCAGTGCGCCAACCATACAACAGACCACGCTGGGCAATTCAAGGCGCGAAAGGTATCACAGGACCATTCGACTTCCCACATAGTGGGTATCAACACGGACCACTCATTCAGCATGATGTTGGTTCATGGACATACGAAGGAGAAGGTGGCCTCGCAGACCAAGCAATCACCGCAACTAACGTCGGTATTATGGAACAACAGACCAACGCATCAGCCCTACTCGGTGCGGATGTGCGCGGCCATCAAGTTAGATACGCAGATGGGCGCAGAATCACAGCACCATTCGGCTGCCCTGTGCGCAACATCGTGAATCCTGTTACCGCAAAGCGACTACACCCCGGCGATTTCTTTGTTGGCAAGCAAGGCACACACGCGAATCACAAGCGTGACCTATTACCCGGCATTATCCATTACGTCGTCGATTGGTGGGGAAACACTACAGGTGAAGATGTGCGCAAATACCCTGTGCGTGGATTTGGCATACGCCCAACATGGGACCCTGAAGACGCATACGCGTTGCCTGATAAGAACCCAACAACAGTCAAGTTGTATCGTGACCGTTCTCACTTCACACTACCGTCCGCAGCAGAAGGTGTAGACAATCGAACGAACCGAGGCACAGGCGCAGAAGACCTTGTGGATTGGTTCAACCCAAAGACTGCGTTGCGCGTCGGTGACCGTGGTGACGGGCGCGGTGTGCGCTGGCCGACCGTGTTTAACGAGAATGTGCTACAGGCAGTCAGTATTCCTATTCGCCCTGTTGGTATGGTGTTGAGTCATCATACAGCAGAACCACCATTTACTGTTGGTCTGCTACGCCCATCTAACGACCCCATATCCCCCGTTGACATTCCTGTTGGTATCAGCCGTCGGCTTGGTATCAATAGAGAAGACGGTCTACTCAAGCCTGAAGCGATGAGTGGGAAAAACGTAGAACAAGCAGAAACTAATTTCTTGCACGGTGGTGCGTTTATCCAAGACGCAATTTCACGACTCTCGCCACGTATTGGTATCGACGCAATGACTGTTGGGAATGCTACAGGCGACGTGTCACGGTCATACATGGTGCAAGGAACACACGCGACGAGCCTACACACTGACCGTGGTGTTGGTCAGCGATATACTGTCGCGTTAGATTACGATTTGACTTCACTCGATTTCAGCACAAACACGGATGATGTCATGAAGTTATCACTCACTGATGGTATCAACCCACTCGGTGGGTCATACGTTCTATATCTCGACAACTACATGGAACCTGTAAGCGATTTGAATTGGGGCGCGCAACTACCGACGAGCGGTATGGTGCTGTGGCTCAAGGCCGACGCAATCAAGGGGTTGGCTGACGGTGCGGCAGTGACACAGTGGAATGACTCATCAGGCAATGGTCGTAACTTCACTCAAGGCACGGCCAGCAAACAGCCCACCTATGTCGCAAGCGAGTCTGACTTCGGTAACAAACCGGCAGTGCGCTGTGACGGCAACGACAAGTTAGAGTTGGCATTTGATGCGGAATTGAACACCAACCAATTCACAGTGTTCGCTGTTGCTGCTGTCAATACTGATACCAATTTACACGAAGCGATTTTAGAAAGTCGTAGTGATTACGATTTCACACTCACGGGTATTTCTCTCACCAACACCGATGCGACTGTTACCCACACCGCATCACCGGTAGCGTTGGTTGTAGGTATGCCCGTATCAGGACCCGGAATACCGGGCGGTGCCGAAGTTGCTTCAATCACTGACGCAACTCACTTTGAATTGACTGCGGGTGCAACCGCCACATCGACCGCAGACATTACCGTGTCTGTGGTGCGCGCTGGTTTCAATCTGTATGGTGACATGACCGGTGGCACTGCCGGTGGTTCATGGGAAATGTGGGCGGGCCGAGCAGAAAGTTGGGCCTCGTTAGGTTCAGGTGTGGCAAGCCACGCTTTGACAACACCAGCACCTGCTGTCCTGACTGCGCAAATTAGTGGTGGTGATGGTGTGGGTGCAGCGGCTACTCAACTGT
>TARA_R110002020_G_scaffold232337_2_pt1 | contig 22216 bp, 42 predicted proteins | sample TARA_R110002020 | Tara Oceans TARA_R110002020 (sample SAMEA4396489) | marine metagenome | biome: Westerlies Biome; feature: [MES] marine water layer (ENVO:01000295) within the mesopelagic zone...; material: water (ENVO:00002006), including particulate matter (ENVO:01000060) such...
ATTTTTGTGAAACTTGATTGCGTTCCACATCGTTTGATAAATAGTTAAATGTTCCCATATTGATTTATTTGTTTAATTTGTTTAATACTCTTTCAATTGCTGTTGTGTTGAATTTACCTTTTGCAAATTCCATTCTTTTTTTTGTTTTGTTTTCTCCCTCAGGATTATGTTTGATTGGTTTTGAAGCAGCTTCTTCAGAAAATTCTTCTTTCACTGTTCTTGATTTTAAAGTATTAGTTTCTTCTTCCGAAGCTTCTACTTTATCTTTCTTTAAATCAGCAATTGCATCTTCTAAATTTTGAATACGCTTTTCCATTCCTTCCCAATCTCCTACATCAGCCATTTCTTTTTCTTCATCTTCCATCTTTTTTTCTTCTTCTTCATATTCTTCATCTTTCAAATCTGAAGTAATTTCTTCTCCTTCTTTATCTTCTTTTGAAGGAACTTCATCAGAGACATCTCTAACATCTCCAATCATTCCTTCTTCTTCAACAACTAAAAGCCTTCCATCTTCGAGCATATACTCGCCAACAGGCATTGCTACACGCTCATCATCTGTAAGAATAAAGATTTCTTTTCCCTTTTCAAAGGATTCAGCACTAACCATAGTGCCATTTTCTAACTTCATATCTTCAAGTTTAACCTCGATGTTTAGAAGTGTTTTAATTTGATTTATCATTTCGGTTGATTTCATATTATATATATAACGGATTAGTAATTCAATTTTGTATTTTCAATTAAGTTCTTGTAATAACTCCTATGCCTTGAGCCCTTACAGACCCATCACAACATTCAATAGAATAAGTGTTTGTATCCCAACATAAACACGCTCTGCTGCTTCCAGTAGGACTTGTTCTGCTTGGTATAAAATTCTTGTTATTATTTTTGTTGTTTTGTCTCATTTTAAGAGTTTAAAATTTCAACAATTTTTTCCAAAGTTTTTTCATCCTTTGACATTTCTTCTTTAATTTTTTCTTTAGGTCGCTCCATTCGGTCAGCAAAATAGCCTTCGATTGAGAAACCTTTAACACGATTTGTTTTAACATATTCATTCCATATTTCATCATTATTAACTTTGACAGCACCCATCCAAGTTCCGACAGGAACATTTAATCCGTACTTTCTACTTTTATCTTTAACTTCATCTTCTACAATCCAACTTTCTACAAGGGTTAAACCCTCAAGTGTTTTCTCGTGTTCTATTGTTGTTTTGTTTTGATACCCATTACGCAAGTACATCTGAGATGCCTTTACTATTGTATCTTTGGAAAAGAAAATGTAGTATTCACCTTCATCTCCTTTTCTATAAATTGGTTTATTAGGTATCAATAAAGCACCTAATAAAAGTCTTTTTTCTTTATTTATTTCTGCAAGTTTAAACTCTTTTGAGTTCAATGCTACAAAATCAGATTCTATTGCAGGCGACTCAACAACACTTATCGCATCAACACCTGAATCTTCTTGTTCTTCATCCAATATTAATTCTACTATTTTCATATCTATATAACGTATTAATTATTTGATTTTGTGTTTATCCAATTGTTGCACCTTCAATTGTGTTTCTTTCTAATGCTTGTGCATTTGTTACTTCACTAGCAACTACAAAAGCTTGTACAGGCTGTTGTGATTGTCCACCAATTGCATCTGCTAATTGATTTGTTCCACTAGAACCTACAATATTAAATGAAGGGGGTTCTGCTGAAGGAGCTCCACCTGCAGGGGTTGGTAATGTTGGTTTAGGTATAGAACCACTTTCTCCTAAAGCACTTATTCCTTTAGATGTTGCTGAAACTGCTGCTGCTATTCCAAGACCTGCATTAATTGTATTAATAGTAACCCACGGTTGACCAACAGTTAAAGGAAATGCTGCTACAGCTTTTGCATTTGCCACACCTGTATTAACAGCAATTTTCGCTACCGATGCTGCACCTTCTGCAATTAATAAAGCCTTTTGAACTTTTTTATTCTCACCTGCTAATCCTTTCAAAACATTAATACCACTAGAAACTGTGTCTAATACTGCATTTTGTATAGCTGCTTTTGCATCTGCTTCTTTTTCTGCTATCTTTATTTTTGCATCTGCAAAGCTTTCTTCAAGAACAAGTCTATCTGCATCTGATATTGTTTTATCTTCTTTTAATAAGTTTTCTCTATCTATTATTAATTGTCTTTGTGCATCAAAACTTAAAAGTTCTTCTTCATCTTTTAAAGCTAATTCTTCTGCTGCCTTTGCTGATGCTTCTGCTTTTTTAGCAGCATCTTCTTCATCAAAAATTGCTTGTTGTTCTTCTAATGCTAGTCTTTGAGCTTCTCTTAACTCTTTAACTTTTTCTGTTTCTTCACCATAAAACTTTTCTGCTAGTTTTATTTTTTCCTCATAGTCTAATTTAATAACATTCAATTCCTCTAATCTTCTTTCTTCTTCCGTATCTATTAAACCTTGTCTAATTGATTCTATTGCATCTGCTTTTTGTTGTTCTAACAAAACTTGTTCTGCTGCTGCTTCTGTTTTTAAACCAATTATTTGTGCACTAACTTCTCTTTCTTTTAAAAGTTTTGATGTTGTAAGATTAATAAGTTCAGCTTCTAATTCAGCTTCTTCTTTTTTAGCTTCTATTGTTGGAGTTGTTTGTGCATTTTCTAATCTTTTAGCTTCAAGTCTTAGTTCTGCAGCTTTTATTTCTTTGGCAGTTATTTCATCTTCTAACCTACCTGCTTCTTCTAAAAAACCAATTCTTTCACTTAAACTAAATTTTTCTTTTTCAATTGCTTTATTTAATAAGTCTGCTCTTGTTAAATCAGCTTTAGCTCTATCAACAATAATTTGTTTATCTAGTCTTACAGCTTTATTTCTTAAATCTGCAATCTTTGAAGCCATAGCAGCTTCTTCTTTCATTTCTTTGACTAATTCCTTAGTGCTTGATATTAATTTTTTTGTTCCATCAACAACACCATCATAAACCATTTTAGTAACATTCAAACCATCATTTAAGTTTTTAAGACCTTCTTTACCTGCATCCATTGCACCACTAAAATCTCCTTTAAATAATTTTGATATTGCTGTGCCCATAAAACCAAGACCTTCAATTACTTTATCCACTTTATCCATTACAAATTCTTGGATAGTATTACCAAAGTTTTTTAAAGTTTCTATTGGATTCATAAATACATCAATAAGAATTTCACCCAGTATTGCCAATCTATCAGTAAAGATTGTAACAACACTACCTAAAACTCCCATTATTTTATTCCATTGCTCTTGACCTTTTTCTGAACCTTTAAATGCTGCTGTTACTGCTCCTAATGCAACTATTAAAGCACCAATGCCTGTTCCAATGATTGCAATTTTCATTAGCTTGAAACCTTTAGTAGCACCTGCTATTGTACCTTTTAAATTATTAAAACCTGAAACTGCTCCACCTAATTGATTGTCAATAATACCTAAGACCCCTGAATAATCAGCAGTATTTTCTTCTGCTTTCTTTAATTCTTCATTTGCTTTTTTTCTTTCTTTGGTTACATTTTTTAAACCATCTTTTTCTTCTACAAGCTTGTCTTTAGTTTCTTTAATTTTGTCATTTAAAGCTTTTCTTCTTGCAAGTTCTGTTTTGCTAGTTTGAGATAATTTTTTTTCAAAACTACCAAGTTCTGCTTTTATACCTTCTATTAACGCTTCTTGTGCTCGAAATGAAGCATTTAATTCTTCAATGTTTGCTTGAGCTTGTGCTGTTGTTATGTTTAATGAATACTCTCTTACTATTGCCATTTGATAATATTTTTAATAAGTTTAGAAGCACTTTTAAAATCTTTAGGTAAAGCATTTTTACCTTGTGCTATTCTTATATTTTCTGTTTCTCCATTTGCTACTTTAAGCAATTCTAATATATTCTTAATCATCTTAATTAATTTCTGATATTACTGTATTTAATAATTCAAACTCACTTTTACCATTTGTTAAGTTTGTAGTCAAAGAGTTGATTCTATAATTATCTTGACCTATTTGTATTATTTGATTTAATTCTAAGTCAAAAAATATCTTTAAAGGTAAATATGCTGTAACCTTTGTTAATCTTCTTTGTCTATTAAAAACATCAATGATATAGTTAGAATATTGATTTTGAAATAATGTTCCTGTAAAACCTGAGCCACCTGTATATTCATTTATTTCATCTCTAAAATTAATATTTGTTGTACTTGATGAAGCAGATAATGTTTTAGAATTTGAGGGGATTATGTAATTATTTAATCCTACTGTTTCTGTATTATTTGTACTATCATATTTTCTAAAAGCTATATTGGTAGCACTTGTTTGTTTTATAGCATAAAATATTAAAGGTAAACCATAATAAGATTCTTGATTTGAATCTACAAAGTATCCATATTGAATAGATGTTGGTGCTAAATTTGCTGCTGGTCTTTGGTCGTAAAGCCTTTCATATAATAAATGTTCAAATCCAATTTCTACTTTATAAACTTCTGAAGGAGTTGAAAATTCACCCCCTGATGTGCTATAATTTAAAGAACCCCAACCTGAGTTATTCAATTGCTCATATTGTTTAGCTAAAAAAGTTCCAAGTCCTTTATAAGAAAATTGTATTTGTTTAAAAGGTAAAGCTATATTTACACTTGATTTGGTTACATCTAAATAACTATCAATATTTGTTGGTGTTGTAGAAGCTGCACTATAATAACTATCTAAAGTCCTAACTTCAATTGTTCCATCACTTTCTACATATGCAGTCAAATTGAACATTTTAAATATATTAGTTAAAAAATCCAAAATAGTCATTTCAGGAATTTGTTGTGCAATAATAAATTGTTGGTCACTATTAGATGAAAAAGCACTTGCATTTTTATATTCATCTTGAAATTGTTGACCCGGTTGTAAATTATTAATAACCCAATGAAAACCATTTGCATTAAAAGAAATTGTAGATGTGCATCTTACTTGTATTGCATAAGTACCACTTTGTAACGGTCCTGGAGATAAAGTTGACCCAGTTGCAAAGAAAACAACTGCTGTTGTTACTCCTAGCCTTTGTTCATATACTTCTCCATTTCTCATAATCCTTATATCATAAGGAACATTACTTGTGGTTGGTGTTATTGTTAGTTGTGTATTAGAATAGTTTGTATTATTATCCAATAACAAATAACCATTCAAAGTAGCTGAACCTGAAGGGTTTCCAGAACCTTGAAAGACCAAATCATTTAATTCTGTCCAAGGCGTTGATATTTGACCTGCTGCATCAACACTACCTTTTTTTCTATGAAGCCACATAAAAAGATTGTTAAATGCAGAGTTAGAAGAATTATTAAAAAAAGAAGTGCTAAAATTTATGTCATCAAATTGTGATTCTATTGCATCTATAATATATTGTAATCTAATAGCAAATTTAAATTGATTCCATTGAATACCATTTGGAGTAGTAGCGAACCCATTCCAGAATACATTTCCATTTTCTCCATTACTTGTTAACCCTGTATAAGTCATTCTATTAGTATGAGTAATTAAAGGAACAATTCTATTAACAGTAGAAGTTGCAGGGTTTAATTGTAAACCACTTTTAATATTATTATAATTATAAACAGTATCAAGTTGTGCGAGTGTTGCCAATCCACTTAACTGTTGGTCTCCTAGTATATCTTTTAAATTTACTGTATTACCATAAAAAGTAATTCTATAAGTATGTGGTGAATTGTTTTTAAGGTCAACTCCCTGTAAAGCTACAAAGCCTGTTTTATAAGGTATTGTATTTAATTCTAAAGTTGCAGATACTTTATTTCTTGCATCAAATCCATTTAAAATGTCAAAATTATAATAGTGTTGAAATATCTTATTGTTTACATTAGAAGCAGGTAATGAAAATGTTTTAGTAAACTCTGTAAATATCTTTGCAATGTCTCTTACATTTTGTATTGTTTGAGTAAGAGATACTGTTTCATCTTTAAATAAATCTACTCTTTCCGTTCCTATATATAGTTGTAGTTTTTGCATCTATGTTATTCTACGTTATCTTATGTTATTTATATAATCAAAAGCATTTTCAAATTGCATTGTGTATTGTATTAATCTATCATTAACAGATGTTTTAAAATCAATACTAGAATCTTTAACAATAACAGGCACTCTTTCATTAGCACTTGGATTTGAATTTACAGGTCTTTCAAGCCATACATATTCTGACATTAATAATTGTTCAAACATTTCATTTGCTTGTTCTGGATAATAACCTGAGCTCAACTTAATACTTTGTAAAGCTTGTGTATTAAATAATTTGTTAGGTGCGTTTTTTATATCATAAGTTGCTTTACCTGAAGTAGGATAAACTATCGTATTAGCTTTATAGTTTTCATTTGTTCTAGTGACTTGTTTAGTTTCTTTTAAAAAGAACCATAAATCTTGTTGGACTCCATATTTATTTATGAATATAATTTTTGTACCAATTCCATATTTAGTACAATCTATTCTTTTTATCATACATTTTAAAGAACCTTGCCCTGCTTGAGATGTTGCATTTCCATTAAAATTATATACTGCTGTAGTTCCTGTTGATGTCATATAATGAACATACCCTTCTTGACCAGTTGGATAATATATTTGCCATTTAGCTGGTGTTGTTCCATCTGCGTTTCCTGAAAAATTAGGTGCAATTAAAAACTCTGCACTTGGAACTGATATAAATGGTACACTAGGATTTGCACCTTCATCAAATGTTCCATAAGCTTCAAACCCTACATCTGAAGTTGAAGTTGTAGAAAGCACACTACCTGTTCCATTTTTTAATGAATGTGTGCTAAGTACTGTAGTAATTGCAACTGTTTGAATTGCATAAGCTGATTGATAAGTTATGTTTAAATAATCTCTAACAAGTTCAGATATATCAAATTGAACATTACTACCTACAACTGGATTGTTTTTTATTAGTGTATATCTTAAAGTTGAATCTATTGTAATTTTACAACTAACAGATAAAGGATTTGTTGAACCTACTGTTGCTGCAACTATGTTTTTATATTGTGGATTTCTTAACGCTATGTTTGCCATTTCTTATTGTTTTTGTCCTAGTATTATTTGTGTTTCTATATCTAATGAAAAAGCTTCTAACATTTCATCAGGTAATTCTTTTAATCCTTTTTCAAATGGTTTTGTAAAAAACAAATTTGCTTTAAGTCCTTTTTGATATATACTTCTTGCAATTAAATAACTCATTGTTTCATAAGATAAAAACCTTCCTGTTTTTCTATCTCTCCATTGAAACTTCTTTTTCTTTAACCATCCTGTTTTTGTTTTTGGATTATATATTGCATTAGTCAAACCACCATTACCTGTACCATAACTTTTACCATATTTAAAAGGAGATAAAGCAGCTCTTGTTTCAGGATATGTTGAAGTCATACCTTGTACACCTCTATCAACAAAATCACCATAATCTTCCATTAAAAAATCTAATAGAAAAATATTAGTCTCTGTTCTTAAATCATAACTAATTGAGTTATATAAAGCACCACCACCTTTTTTATCTTTTGCTAAATTCTTTTTTGATTGCTCAACAACAAAGTCTGCATACTTCTTTAATATTGTATCTAAGTTTTTTGTGCTCATTTAACAAATATATATATCATTATAAATTAAGATGTCCATTGTTGCTGTCCACCCTGCCAATTGATTTTCAAATCTATCATAGAACGGAGTTAAGTTTGGATTACCCTCTAATTGATACATATCTGTGTATAAATTACCTTTTCTTAATCTTTGGATTAATCTATTTAAAACTGCTAATTGTGTGTTTAAAATATCTTGCACATCATTATTTCCTTTAAATCTATCTACTGTTAAACTTTTAGATTGGTCAACTATATCACAAGCTAAGATGCTTATGTTAAAACTTAATACATTTTCTTGGTCAATCACATTGTTTATGATTATGTGACCTAATGGAAATATATCTTGTTTATTTAGATTCACATCCGTTATATCACCTGTTGTAACTGTATTAATATTTTTGTCTTGTAATAGTTCAGTTTTAATTGTTTCCGTTAATTGATAAAAACCTCTTACTCCTTGATTGCTCATTTGAATTTCTTTTTAATTTGTTTTGCTTCTACTTCGTTTTTTTCTTTCATAAATGATAGCATCATAAAGCACTCGTGCATTTTTAATTTAGTGATATTTTCAAATCTTGTAATGTCTCCTTGAGCGAGTCCAAAAAGTGATTGATACCATCCCCATTTTGTTGAGAATTGAGAAACTGAGTCAAGGCTCGGCTTTCCTGATTGTCCAAAGAGCTCGTCATAATTGTTGACAATTCTAGTCCTAAATTCCACAAAAAAAAAATTGATGACATCACAGCATCCATTGGCATATCTAACAATCGAGCTTCATTTCCAAGTTGATATTCTTCAATACTATATTTTTCTTTTAACTTAACTAATACAGGTCGATATAAAACATTCATTGTTTTTTCCATATTGCTCCAATCACCAATAAAGGTATCAAGGTCAATATATTCACCTAGTGTTAAGTCATCAAGCTCTGGATGAAATCCATATTCAATACCATTTAATTTAAACTTAGATACTAAATTAGGTTTTGATTCAAACATTTTAAATAAGATGTTTATTATTTCTTGTGAATCATTTACTTTTAAAAGCATCACTTGTTCAAACTTTATTTTACAAAAGATTTCAATCATTTTTGCATTTAAGAGTCTTTCATCTTTAATATCATCTTGAAGCTTTAAGAACCTTTTATATTGTCTTAAAGTAATATCTTTTAATGAAGTAGGTATTTTAATATTGAGTTTCATATATATATAACGTATTTAAAGTTGATTTTTATACAGCTAATTTAATAAAAAAAAGGTAGCCATTTCTGACTACCCTTTAAAGATGTGAATTTTCCCAAGTTATTATCACATCATATCGGCATTAAAACAATCATCACTACAATAACCATTTTTGTTTATAGGCTTCTCACAATGCTGACACTCGTAGTCTGGAGTATTCCAACCTCTGTGTTCGTGTTCCATATGTACTAACCAATCATCGTAATTCATAATTTATATATTAAAGATTAAACTCATTAGAACCCTTCCAATGAAGTAAGTAGGTATTACTATTAATAAGATACCTTCTAGTTTTTTAAAACTTTTTCCTAATTTAGCTGCTTTGCTTATTTTTTTCATTGTTTGTTATTTTATTAATATTAAATCTAATTCATCAGCCACATAGTTTATATGCTTTTGTGTTGTTTGTGACCAATTTCCTAATTGTATTAAATCATTACCTTCTATTGTAGCAACGTGTGTTGAATAAGACCACACTTGATTATTGTGGACACATAGGTTTTGTTTGTACTTAGGTAATGTTCTCATTATATAAATTCTTTATAGTTATTTAAATATCCTGTAAATTTCTGAAAGTCTTTTGCTTCTTTTTCTGTTTTAAAATAATGGCTTTCAATTTCATTATCTTTAGTAATAATGTCTAATCTAAAAGAATCACTTTGTTTGTTGGTCATTAGTCTTGTTTTCATTTGTCTTGTTTTAATGTTATAATCAAATATAACACTTATTTACTTATTAACAAAACTTTTAATAACTTTATTTAATGAAGTGTGTATTTACCGAAGTTTGGTCTTGATAATATAGAGTAAGTTGCATAACGACAAGGGTCAATAATGTGATTGTGTTTGTCCTCAGGTACATTAATTAACATCCCTGCTTTATCTTCCTTCCATTTATAATTTCTAAATTCACTAATAGCATTGGTTGAACTTTTGAGTATATGTATCTTATATCTTTTCAATAAGTCAATACCTGCATTAACAGAGTCTTTTCCCTTGATGCTTGGGAATATATTATGACCCATTCTTCTAAGTTCATTTATTAGTCTTGGTTCGGCACTATCAGCATATATTGGATTAGATAATAGCTTTTCTTCTTTTAAGAAATTACTAATATCAGAAGTGGTCATTTGTGTTCTGTAAAGATGTTCTTGAACATAAAGGTTATGTCCTTGTGTATAAACAGACACTAACGTACTTGGGTCGTTTGTATAACCAAAATCCATTCCATAAGCTATAAGGTTTGCATCAACAGGTATTTGATTAACCTCAACATATTTAAAGATTGTACTTTTACTAGCTGCTCTTTCACCTAATCCATAAATTTGCCAATATTGGTCATCCGTATCTCTTAACCTTTCTATCTCTGCTTTTATAGAATCTTCAACAAATGGATTATCTAAGTATGTTGTTTTAAAAAATGCACAATCTTCCCTTGTTAGTACTTTGTCATAAATCCAATGGTATTCATCACTTGGGTTGAAGTCTAATATGATTTGGTCTTGTGTTCTAAAAACTAACTGTTGCCAATCTTCAAAATATAATTCATTAGCTTCATTAATAAAAAGCAAATCTCTTTTACGACCTCTAATCTTTTGTGGTTGGTCAAGTGATATAAACTCAACTAGATTTCCAAACAAGTGATATTCTGAATTAGACTTATTATGGAACTTCTCTGAATACACTTTATTAGATTGTAAGATGCCAATAAAGTCTCTCAATACAGTAGCTCTTAAACTTGGAAACGATTTACGACAAACTGTAACTACTTTGTTATTATGTTTAGCACAATACTCAAATATAATCCAAAGCAAGATATTAAATGTTTTGCCTGACCTTGTTCCACCCTGCTCAACTAATATCTTCTTTTTGTTTCTTACTAAATGCTTATAGACTACATTAGTCTTTATCTTTAATTGAGTCAATTATCTCTATTTGAAAGTTAGTCGGCATCCCCTCTGCACCTGTTATTTCTTGTCTTTCAACATATCCTCTATTCTTCCCTTTTGTTTTTAGATAAAAGATAGTTGCTGAGGTATTACCACCTTGTATTTGTTGATGCAATTGACTCTCTGCAAAATCAATAGCTACATTTTGAATGTCATCAACTTTGTCTTTAAAATTAATATCATTATTGTAATAATCATAATAAGTGGAACGATGTATTCCTACATTCTTACAAGCTGTTGTAACAACTCCTAATGATTTTTCTAATGCTATTAGTAACTTCTTTTTTATAGTGTCGGATTTGTCGGTCATTTATTTCTTTTTGGTTCGTTAGTAAATGGTATATCTTCTTTGTAAGTATCCCAAGCAATATTGTTTCTTTTTCCTTTTATTATTCTTGCTGCTAAATTTTTGTTTATTATGTGATGGTGTAATCGACCACCATTTTTTATTTGTTTCTCAGCATAACAAAGACTTGGGAATTGTATTGGTATTATTAAAGATTTGTTTAATAGTTTGTTTTCTTTATATAAGTCCGTAAGTCCACCTTTTTGACTAGCAGAGCTTTCAGGATTTAATGCTAGTCCAGTTGCAAGACTACCAGTAAAAAAACCTTCATTCATTATATGCACAAATTGGCTAGTGTCATTATCTTGAATTGCTTTCTCACCTCTATATATAAAATTAGTGTTTATGAATGTTGTATTCATTACTTTGTTTCTGAGAATTTTTTTATCTGGAACTGTAAACATATCACCTGTTTGACTTAATCCAAAAACACCAATCTTCCTTTTTTTCATAAATTCTTTAATACCTTCAAACACCATTGTAAAATCTTCAAGCACAGCTCCCCTTGTATAAATGCCATAAGGTTTTATTTCATATTGTCTAGTATCATCATCAATAACTAAATAGAAATCAATATTTAATTTTTTGGCTATATCATAAAACATATTTCTTGACATCCCTGCTGCCCTTCTCATTTTGCTTGGCCTATGTACAAAGTCATATCTTTCACGAGCTTCATCCATTGAAAATATATGTAAATTACAACCTATTTTTTTTGTTTCTATCTCATAGTCTTTAGAGTCATCTGCTTCATTATCTATAAAAACGTGAATGTTTGTTGGTTCATATCCTTTTTTAATAAAGTATTTAGCTGTCTTTATATTATCTGCTCTATGATAACTTGGTATAAATATATCTATCATTAAAAAAAATCTTTATCCGTGAATCCTAATAATCTTAATAAGTCATCTTCTATAAATCCATCAGCACCATTATCTGTTAAAACTAATCTTAATCTTTCAATTGCTTTTTGTTCTTCTTCATTTGCATTAAAAGAATGATAATTTGCAACACTTTCAAAATCTATTTTAATAAATCTATAAGCAAACATTTTTAATATTTTCTTTTGTTCTTTATTTAATTTGTATTCATCTAAAGCTTTTATTTTTGCATTATATTTAGTTAAATCAATACAATCTTCTAAGTTAATATTAAGTTCTTTAATTGGTTCATAATACATTGGTTTATATTCTAATCCTGACAATAACTCTGTATTTTTAATTGTTGGTACATTAACTCCCCAATCTTGAAGCTTGTCAACATCCCAAGAATTTGCAAGAATATCCCAATCCCAATCACCATATCCAACATTATCTTTTATAATAAATTGTTTTACTTGACTATCATTTAAATCAGTAGCTTGTATTATATAAACTTCTTTTAGTTTAAGTTCTTGACAAGCCTTAAATCTCATATTACCACCAAGTATTCCCATTTCTTTATTTACTACAATAGGTCTTAGCTTTAACATCTCTGGAAATTCTCTTATACTTCTTACAAGTTTTTTAAACTTTTCTTTGTTTATACTTCTTGGATTTTCTGTATTTTCAAAGATTGAATTTATTTTTACTTTCTCTATCATAACTATATAACGTATTATTTTAAATTATTTTTCCACTCGTAAGAACTTTTTTTTAGTTTGATGGTATTCATTAAATCAACTACATCTTCATCTTCAACATCTAAAATTAATTTTACTAAGGGATTTTTTAATTTATCTCTTAGTTTTAAATATTTATCTTCTACATCAAGATATTTATTTTCTAAATAATTTGCTCTATCTACATCTTCATAAGGTATTTTCGGTTTAAACAAAAATGTTTTTTCAAATTTATCTAAGTTTTTATTATTGCTTTTATACATTGAATAGTTTTTTAATAAATGAATACAACTAGCGTGATGCATTTTTTTACCTTGTTTAGTAAAAAATTCAGCAATGTTTTGTAGCTTCATAAACAACTTGTCTCTTAATATATAACAAGCTAATGCCCTCATTTCAATAACTTCTCTTTTTCTTGTGTTTTTAAAAATATCTAAACCTGAAAGTCTATTTATTTTTTCACATACTTCTAAAGGTGTTAAATTTTCATCTGAACAATAAGCATCGACAGGTGTGATTAATTCCTTATCTAATTCTTCCATATTATTTTTTATATTGTTTTAATTAAATCAGCTACTATTTTCCAATCTTCAATTGTGTTGTTATCTTTATTTTTATATAACTCACGAAAGGATTTTATAGCATCATTAATTCTTTGTTTTTTTGTTTTATTAGAACTTTTTATTTTTATAGGAAGTTTATCTGTCAAATCCCATTCTATTACATTTTTACCTGTAACCCTACATTTTCTAATACTTTTTTCATAAATAACACCTAAATCCCTTAATTCCGATGTTCTTGAACCTACTCCGTGAGAACCTGAATATACATCATTCAAAGCTTCATTAGATGTACAAGGTGCATTTTTTAATATAGCTTCATAAACTTCTAATCTTCTTTTTGATAGTAAACCATTTGCTTTTATTTCATTATAGCAATCTATTGATGTTTGTCTTATGCTCATTTTGTTCTTAGTTTTAACAAGGAATAACATTCAACATATTTTTGTCTTGCTTTACCTTTATATTCTTTTTTAAATAATTCATATAATTTTCTAGTGTATTGATATTTGGTTTGGCAATCTATGAAATATTTTTCTGCAAATCTCTTTCCTTTGCCTTTAAAGTAATTTACATTGTCTGCAGTATCGCCCATTATCATTTGCTCATAGAAATTATACAAAGCTTCATCTTCACTTATGTCTAGTATTTCTTTATGCTTATAATGGTAGTTGTATATTAAAGCAGGGAACTGCTTATAATCTTTATCTATGCTTACTATCATAACTTCATTTCTACCAAATTGTTCAGTTAACTTGTGCCAATATCTTGCAACCATATCATCAGTTTCAACTCCAAAACCAAATATACTATCATATTGTTGTTTTACATAATTATGCATTGGGTGAAGTAATGGAGGGAGTTCTTGTTTTTTTCTATTGGCTTTGTAGTTCTTAGTAATAAGTTTTCTAAAATTTCCTTTTGAACCACTAAATGTAAGAACTTTATCAATAGTATATTTTTCTTCTAAGTGATTTACTATTTGCATAAATTGTTCATCAAATTTATTTCTTGAATCACTTATGTCTGTGTAGAACTTTTCCGAATCAGGAGTTTCTCTTTTTCTATAACAACTTGCGAAGATTAAACTATCTGCATCAACTAATAATATCATATTATAATTTCATTTAATGGTAATAAAATTCCTTGACTTGTATTGTTATCACCACCTTTTACATCTCTTTTAGTGTTTAGGTATTTTCTACATTTATTTTTTAATTCTTTTATTCCAATAAATGTGATGTTTACATTAGACGTTACAAAACAATAAAAGTCTGCTTTTGATGTAATAATACCACTATCTTTTCCTCGGCTAGAATATTCAATAAAAACATTGCCAGTATCTTTTGCTTGGTAATCTGTTTTGACTTCAACTTTTTTGTTAGTTAAAATGTCATAAACAAGTTTCTCACCCAATTGACCTAAGTCTAAGTCATATTTAAAATCTGAGTTGTATTCCATTTATTTTTTGGTTTTGTAATTGCGACATACCTTAAATAAGCTGACTTAGTCATTGAATGTCTGTCTGCTTCTTGTTTGATGAACTTGTCATCTTCTTCACTTAATCTTAACAATATTGCTTTTTCATTTTTCATATTAATAAATGTTATAGTTTATTTTTCCTTATTATTTGCCCTTCTAAGTCAACAATAATATAATTGTGTTCTTTTAATAATTCAATAGCTTTATTAATTTCATTTGCTCTTTGACGATAGTGGTCAAATATTTCATTTTCAAATGCATTTACTTTATTCATAATTCTTTTAATTCTTTTTTAATTTGTTTCAAATACATCTTCTGCATTTTAGCGTTTTCTTTTACTACTTGATTAATAATAAAAGGAAGGTCTTTAAATAATTGGTCTGTATTATATACTAGCCATTTTTCTTTTTCTACATCTCCAAAACCAAAATACATTTCTCCATCTTGACAATACAAATGATGGGTTTCGTGTATATAAGTGTGTTTTTTAGCTGAAGCTAATTCTTTTTCTAGTTCTTTTATTCTATCTTTTAAATCTAATTTTTTTAAATCCATCTTGTTATTATTATTGTTAAAATTAATCCTATAAAAGCAATCGCTAAAACTTTAAGACTAGCTGTATATTGCTTATCGGTTCTACCTTGTCTTGACCTATATCTTCTTTCTTTTTTCAAAATTCACATTCTTGGTCATCTGCCCAATCAATAGCTTCTTGATATAAATTTTCATCATAATCTTCTATAAAATCTGCAAAATTGTTAAACCAATCTATTACAAGTTGTTTATTTTTTATTCTATATCTACCCATATTGTTAATTTTTTAAATCAATGTAAAGAAAATTTCTGTTTTTGTCAATTACATTTTCCTTGAATTGTATTGTTATTATTGCATCAGTAATTTGTTTGTCTATCTTAGTTAACTTTTCTATCTCTGATTTAATAGAAATTAATGTGTCTGTTGTTATTGTCATAGTTATTTATTTAGATGCGAGTAAGGGATTCGAACCCCTGACCTTGAGTTTATGAGACTCACGAGATGACCACTTCTCCAACTCGCAATTAGTTTATCTATATTTCTCATAGTCATCATCCCAAGACTTCATAGTATTAATCAAATCTTTAATTGGTTTCATCATATCATCTTTTTTTAATGAAGTTAATTTAGAATGTATTAGATTTTCTAAACCATTATAATATAATTTTTCTGTTCCAAAGATAAAATCAAAGTTGCTGCACATTGTTAATGCACTTTGTTTTTGAATATAAGAAGCTTCTATGTCTCCTTCCGCTAGCTCTGCTAACATATTTCTCATTGCTAATAAGCTAAGCATTTGTTCACAATCTTCAACAGTCATTAACATATCTATGTCAAATGTTCCATCATTGTGTAAAATTCCATTTTGAAGTAATTTGTTTTGTGTTTCTGCGATTTCTAAGTTTTAAATTATATGCCTTATGGCTTGTTTATTAATAGTACAAACTTATAACATTTTTACTTATTAACAAAACTTTTAATAACTTATTTTTAAGAAATGTTTAAATTTATACGACTTGCTTGGTTTTCCTTGAGTAAGTAAACATCTTTAAGCAATCTTTTTTTTGTCCACATTGTAGTGTCAGGACAATATTTTTTAATAGGTATTGGCATTTTAAGTGTATTTAACCAATACATAAAGTTTCCCTTTGGGTCATTAACAAAGTAAAGTTTAATAATACTTTTGTCTAAATTCATTAGAGCATCATACTTGTCTTTTTCAAGCATTTTTTCTTCATAGTATTTATTTCTAAATTTCATTTCAATAACACAATCAAAACCTTTAGGCGTTTTGCCTTTTGCATCATAGATTGAAAAACCCTCACCTGTCCATTCTAATTCCCAACCATCTAAATTGAGAAGAATAACAACTGCTTTCTCCCATTTATTAATCTTCTTTAATCCCATTATCCCAAATGATATTCAAATCTTTAATCCATTTGTTTATCGTTTTTGGGTCACAAGTACAGGGTCGATAAAAACTATGCTTGTGATATTTTGCGTGTAAGTCACATACCAATAAAAATTCGTCATTGGATATGACATCGTTTTTTCCCATTCTAAATTTTTGCCAGTCATTAAAATCATTTTTTTCAAATTTTACCATCTTTTAATTTTTAGATTATTTAGTGATTTTCTTCTTTTATCACAATTGCATTTAGTTCCTTTAAATGCGTGATAGGTTTCAACTAAATATTTAATTCCTGTATATTTTGTAATATAATATATAATGTCTCCAAGTTTCATTTTTTATATTTTTTGTAAATTAAATAAGACAAAACTGTTATAGTTATGCATATAGGACAAGGATGTAATAATGTTAAATTCATAATAGTCTTTTAAGTTGTTCTTTTACTTTATTATAAGTCCAATAAAGTGAATAGTATTTTATATTTGAGTTTCTTGAAAAATCAGCAATTGACTCACCACTATTAATTATTTCAAAAACTTTTCTATCATACCAATACATTTTTGACAATGCATCTTGTATTCTATTATTTGTTTCATTAAAATTAACTTGATTTTCACAATCTAAATTTAATTTATGTTTAATATGAGATTGAGGGTCATCAATACTAATCATTTTAATATTTTTAGATTTTCTTTTTAAATCTATAAACAAGCTTTTTAATGTTTTAAAAATGTAGTAGTAGTTTATTTCATCTTTATACATAATATTTAAAGTTCCTTTTTCTAATTGCAATTGAATTTTTATATACATTTCTTGAGTAATATCTTCAGCTAGAGTTCTATTACATCCAAAAGTACAAACTATATCTACCCAAGTATCGTGCTTCTTTGCAATTAAAATCAATTTTTCTTTAACCATATTTTTTTAAAGGGTCATATAGGTCATCCACAATAGTAGGTAAACCAATATCATTGACCTCAAAACTAAATGTTTCAAAAGCATAACCTCTACTTCTTCCACACCTAACAGTTACCCATTCTTTATTTACCGTATTAGCTTCTAAAGAAATAACTGTTTCAGCTTTTTTTTCTAAGAAAGAACCTAAATGACCTGTACCTAATTTTGTACTTCCAAAATTTTGATGAATTACATTTATAATATGACAATTATACATAGCTGACCATTGCATTAATTTTTGTACCACTGCATTAGATTCTTCCAAACTATTAACATCACTTACAAGGTCGGCAATTCCATCAATAATAACAAGAGATGGAGTATTTATTTTTCTTGATAGGTAATATTCAATAAATTCTAAACGTGTCTTATAACCTATTGCACGCAAGCCAAACGTATGGTAAATATTTGAGTCTATATTAGAGTCCATCTCATATACTCGTTTAAAGACTTTTTGACAATGCCACGTTCCCTGCTCTGTGTCAAAATGAACTAAGTGACCATTCCCTCTATGACCTTTGATTTTACCACCATAGATATTATTACCACTTAAATATACTGAAGCAAGTAATGAGATAAAAAAAGTTTTCTTGGTTTTAGGAGGAGCTGTTACGACACTTAAATTTCCATACGTTCCTATTGGTATTGGTAATAAAGAATCACCACTTTTTGTTTTTAATAATTTCTCCCCAAAAGATAATGCAACTGGAGGATATTCTATTTTTTCTTTTGTGTTAACAAAGCAATCTTCTTCTATAAATTGCATTAACATATTGTGTTCTGTCTGTTTTGTTGTCATTCAATAAAGATATTATTTTTTTTTATGCAAAGAGAATTTTTTGACTCTTATAAAATATTGTTTTCTTGTCTTAGTGTTTGCTAAGATTTGTTTATCTGTTAGTTTTTTCATATAAAAAAAGGGTATGAATTAAAAAACCCATACCCAAATTTAAGTTAGTAAAGATATTTTAGAATGGTAAATCTGATTTTTTGTTTTCTACATAAGCAGATTCAGTTCCTGATATAATATCAAGTTTTTCTTCTTCTCTTTCTGCTAATGTAATCTTTCCAGTATTACCAACTGCATCTTTTATCCAAGCCACTTTTCCATTTCCGAAATATAAAGCTTGTTTTCCTGCTTCTCTTTCTTCTTGTGTTCTACTATCCATAATTCCAACATTATTTCCATAACGTGTTTCATCATTGATAGAAATGGTAAAATTGTACCACACAGCACCATCTTTACCTTTTTTAAATTTCTCTTTTGGCATTTTAGCCACATTGATACTCGCATTAATAATTGCTCCCATATTTATTTTGATTTATTTAGTTACTATTTTTTAAAGCTATCTGATTCATCTTCTCCAAAGATTCCTAGCTCGTAGAATCCTGTTAATTTTAATACTGCTCTACTCATTGCTCTCTTTTCTGCCATCTCAGCAACATACCAACTATTGCAATTTCCATCTTTGTAGTTACTACCTTTTAATGCACTTCCAAAAGTTTCTATTTTTTTTCCTTCTTTAAATGCAATTGCTTTAAATACAGCAAAATTTGGTTCACATTTAATTACATCATAAGTAATATTAATTTGTTCTAATCCTTGTATTTTATCAATACCTTGTCTAGTAATTATTGTAAATTCTTTGTTTCCTAATTTTAAAGGGAAAAAATGTTCTTTTTCTAATTTGTATTTGTAATACAATTCTTCTAATTTGTCTTTGTTCATTTTATTGATATTTATAAAGTTGATTATTTAACACTTCTATTTGTGCTTCTAAGAAACTTATTTTAGAAATAAGTGCTTCTATTCTATATTCATACTCTGTAATTAAAGTATCTTTAGTTTGATGTGATTGATTTCTTATCATTACATCCATTGTAAAGTATCTAAGATTGATTTCTTTTCTTCAAGTTCTTTATAAAGTCTAATTTGAGAAAATGCATCTTGAAATAATGCTGCGTGTTGAAGTTGTGTTTCTAAAAGCCTAATCTCTGCTTTTATTGTGTCTTTTTGTGTAATCATTTTGTCTTTTTTAATGTTATTTAAATCAAAGATATATAAAATAATGTTAATAAAAAAATAGTAATGCAAAAAAAAAGGTCAATTTACACCGACCCCTTTTTAATTAACAATAAACAAGACAATCAAATATACGCCTTTACATACAATCTACAAAGTTTTTATATCTTTTTATCATATCTTCTAAATCACCATCTGATAGTTTGATTATTTGTTGAGCTTTAATATGTAATCTTCTAGCTGTTCCTGTTCCAAACTTTTGGTCTAGTTTATTACCAAAAACATATTGCTCACCATATTTAAATACATTACAGCCACTACACTGCACCTGACAGTTAATTTCATCCCAACGAGTTGAATAATGTCTTCTTGATTGAAAGTGACCATTTTGTAATTTTTTCCAATGGTCTTTTTTACCACAGGTAAAACAGGTAGAAATTTCGTCTATTGAATTTTTTAATCTAATGTATTGACTAAATATGGTATCTAATTTTTTAACTAATTTACTTCTAGTTAGTTTCTTTGCCATTTAATCTTGATGTTCTAAAAGTGATTTACCAATCTTTTCATCTATTTTTTTAATGGTCTTGTATATGTATTTGCTGTTTTTCTTTACTATTAGCTTTTCGTTTTTTGTGGAATCTTTACCACAATTTGTATATTGATTAGCATCAATTTCTAATAGTCTATCAATTTTTTCTTTGTTTGATAGTGTTTTGTAGGTGTAAATTTTATCTATCTTTTCTTGAGAATACATCACTTTAATTTTGATAAATATAAATAAAAGTTTTTTAAAATCAGATAAAAATAATAACTTTAAGTTTTTTTATTAAATATATAGATTAATAATTAATTAAAATTAAAACAAAATAAATCTAAAAAATATATAAAAATAATGCTTTTTGGATTGTATTCTATTTGCTGATAGCTTTAAACTTCTCAACACCTCGTGAACCAAAATATGCAACATAAGTGGTTATTAAAAGTGATTTAAGTAATTCAATCCATTCAACATTAACACCAAAGTCTATATTTAATGAATCAAGAATTATAATAAAGACAGTTGATATTGTAAGAAATATTAATGTCATTGGTCTTGTGTTTTTAGATAACCAAGAATCTGATTTCATATCAGACTCCCATCTTTTAGATACTTCTTGCATTTCAACCATATCAATTTCAAGCAATTTTAAAGCTGTTATTTTATCTTCTGGTGTAAGTTGTTTATCTACAGTTATTAAGTTCTTTATAACACCGTAAAAACCATTATCAGGAAGTATATGTTCAGCATTATTAACTAAAGAAGAACCAACTTTTTTTAAAAATTGACCTAATTTTGTTTCTGAAAATTTCTTTTTTGGTTTCATTTCTTTTTATTCAACAGCCACCATTTTTGCGCTGTATATCCTATGGTTACACTTAATAAAATTATTTTAAGTATCACATCTATATTTGTCATTGATATTGTAAAACTTCCTGCGTTTATTAATAAAAGTTTATAATCTTGCATTATTTCTTGTCTATTTGTTTAAGTTTTTTAGATGCCCAATTAACTCCACTTGTACCACCCCAACCAAGCCAAGCAACATATCCTTTATCCTTCCAAGGCGTATCTTTAAATTTAGCATCTACTTCTGCATTTTTTTTATGTCTTTGAAAAGCCGACATTCTAGCTATTGTTTCCCTGCTTATGTTTTCTTTTTTTGCTAATTGATTAGCTCTTGTCCATCCTATTTGTGTCATTCCTTTAACTTCATCACCATATTTATCTCGCCATCTTAATACCTTTTTAGCATTATTAGAAGCACTTTGTGGATAGTCATTATAAGTTTCTAAATTTATCATTTTACCTTTAAAAGAACGATAACAAATTGCAATAGCTTGTGATTTATCGTGATATTGCATAAGTTGAGGTACACAACGCATCATATAAGAACTTTGCTTTTCTCCTATTTTTTTTGTTGGTATTGGCATCTAATAAAATTTAAAATGTAAAACAATTATTAATAAATAAATATTTAATTCACTATAATCCATATCATTATTCTTTGGTAGAAAGCTGAAACCAACTAACAATCCAATTAATGACCTGTCTATTATGGCAAATTCAAAATTCATTAGCAACTCTTACAATCTTCCCAAGTATAATATCTACCTTTTCTTCGAGTTACTAAAACTTGTTTCCTATTATCTTTTTTATTCTTATAAGAAACGTGTAACCATTGAGGGTCTTCAACTCCAAATTCCCAAATTAACTGGTCAAAGTCTAAATTGTCTTTTATGTAATGAAACATCTCTAAATTAGATTTTCCACCCATTGAAGTTAAATCAATAGCATTTCCAGTTAAGTGTTGAGACCTTGGCGCACCTTTTATGCCACGATTTAAATCTTCTGACCTAAACATACTATTTATTTTTATTGGAGCATCAACCCACTCTCTAAGTGGCTCAAATACCTTTTCAGCTACTAACTCCATATTTTTAATATGTTCAGCCTTTGGCTTG
>TARA_R110002020_G_scaffold180072_7_pt1 | contig 22206 bp, 8 predicted proteins | sample TARA_R110002020 | Tara Oceans TARA_R110002020 (sample SAMEA4396489) | marine metagenome | biome: Westerlies Biome; feature: [MES] marine water layer (ENVO:01000295) within the mesopelagic zone...; material: water (ENVO:00002006), including particulate matter (ENVO:01000060) such...
CGGAAGAACCACATAGTTTGTAAGTAGGTGAAAAAAAATGGTAAGTAATGAAATATACACAGGAGCAGGAGCATCAGTAACGTTAGTTCCAGAAATGGAATTAAAAATATCAGAACATTTTGGTGATGCAACACATAAATTATTAGCAACAACTGCTGATAGACTTTCTTTAACTTGGTCTGGAGCAACAGATAAGTTAGAACCTAATATATATAGAGGTTGTATGGCTAAATTAGATAAATATAATTCTAGCAATGTAGACCAAAATTCAACTCAAACATTGTTAATTGAAAGTAACACCAATTCTACAATAGTATTTTCACAAGAATTATCAGCAACCGCTGGTGATAAATATAAATGCACAATTTTAGCATTTGGTGCGCCAGTATATGCTTCTCCTGTGATTACAGGTAAACCTCATCTTTTAGCTGATAATTGGCTAGGATTAGTAAGCACATTTACTGCTCCTGATATTTCAGTTGAACCAAAACAGTTGAATTTAGCATTAGGTGGAACAAGAAACTTTGGTTATCAATATAAAACCTCTGAAACTGTTGGTGAAGCATCTATTGATGTATCATTAAATAATGGTTCTTGGTTATATTATGCATTAGGTAAACAATCATATAATGCAACTCAAGCTAGCTCTAATAATTTATCTGCAAGTCTACAAGACGGTTCCTCATATGGTATTGCTACTAGCGGAAGTAAAATCTATCGAGTAGAAAATGGTAGAATTTTACCTCCATTTGTTTCAACTGTTACAGATAGTAATGAAGTAGTTTCAGTTACAGTTACAAATGATGGTAAAGCTATTCCTTTTGCTGCTTCTCAAACATTAACTTTTTCTGGCGGTGCTGGTAGTGGTGCTGCAGCAAGTTTTACATTAACTAAAGATAAGCATGAACTTACTACTACTGCTGAAACAGGCTCAAACTATGATAATAAATGGATTAGAATAGAAGCAGCGGCAGCTACAACAATAAAATATGTATTTTGGTTTGATATAGATAATTCGGGTTCTTCTGTTCCTTCACACGGGATAAGCGGAGCAACAGTTGTTGAAGTTACTACAATAAATACTGATGATGGAGCAGAAACAATTGCTACAAAACTTGCTGCTGTTATTAATGCACAAGCAGGATTAACTGCAACTGCTTCAGGTGATGAAATTACTGTTGAATCAGCTAGTGGTGGTGCAGTTGGTGCAGTTACACAAGCAGGAACACCACCATTAAATGTTGTTCAATTAGTTGAAGGTGGAGAAATAAATACAGTAACAGTAACTGCTGCTGGAAGTGGTTATACAAGTGACCCCACTATTGCTGATATAGAAACCGGAACAGTAGATGCCGAATTTACAGCATCAAGGGGTTCTGGTGAACTAGCAAGCTACAAAGAAATAACAGGCTATGTTGATTATACATTTACAGAAAATAATAGTAGTGATTTGCCTTCCTTTGCATTAGAAGTAACTAATGAAAAATCGGGTATCGCAGATGGAAGTTATCATGTTGACGCAGATAAAGAAAGTTTAATGACTAGGATATATACTGGTTGCCAAGTTAATACTTTGACTTTGAACTTTGAAGAAGGACAAGATGTTACTGCTAGTATTAGTGCTGTAAGCAGAAAAGCACACGATGCAGAAACCAATTATGTTCCCAAAAGGAGAGTAAGAACTGCCTCAGCATTAAAGAATTTTAGTGCAACAGATACAGATAATAATCCATATATGTATTCTGACGGAACCATTAAGATATATGGTCAAACTATGGCTAGAATTAAAAGTGGAGATATTACTATTACTAATAATATCACTCCACATCGTTATATTGGTAACTATGATAGAACAATGGCAAGTGCGCATACTGCTGGTCAAAGGACTTATGATATTAATTTAACTCTATTAATAACAGACCGAACTATTTGGGATGAATTAAGAGCACAAAATGAAACTACTTCATCAACTGGTTTAATTGAAATTGAATTTGCTAAATCAGCAACTGATAAAATTGTATTAAAGTTTGACAACTATCTTACTACTTCTGTTGATATTCCATTTCCCGACGATAAGGGCGCGATTGAGGCCACCCTTACTGCATCGGCTCGGACTTTAGACAGTTGCACCTATACCGGAAAGTGGATTATACAGGGTTAACCCCCCTTAAGACGTAAAGATAAGATACTGAAACATTTTCTGGACAGGTGGTGGCGAAAATCAAGAGCAGTTCCGTGAATATGTGGGTCGATTCCCATATCGGGGGGTCAGATTCGGCCATTTTAGGAGGCATAAAAAGCTGAATAATTAGATTATATCTCATATTCCACTAACAATCGTTTGTTTGTTAGTATTAGTTGAAGGTGGAAAAATGGAAAAAACAATAATAAATGATAAGAACGCATTATTTGCGAAAGTAGAAACTGAGTGTCACTTTGTAAAGGTGTCACCGGATAAAGATGAATACCTAAAGGTTTGGGTTAAAGAACCTACATGGCTTGAAGTAGAAAAAGCCCTATCTAGTGTTATGAGACTAGATTCAAAAACACAAAATGTAGATTTAGACATGAATGCAATGTATAGATTTATGGTTGAGAATTTTGTGGAAAAGACAGAACCCCAGTTATCGGGGTTAGAGCTGTTAAGATTGTCGCCGTATGTTGGCGGTCAGCTTAAAGAAATCCTACCAAATCCGTTTACGGATTTAATGGAGGATAACTTGGGAAACGAGTAAACTATAAAAGAGCATTTAAAGGCAGTAGTGTAAAAGAACCATCAATTTTAACTGATGTGATGTTTTATTCTTATTGCCGCTCTTTTAGAGTGAACCCCACAGACGCATTACACACTCCTGTAAAATTAATCAAAAAAATGTTATTAATTCATGGTGTTGCTAAAGAATTAGAAGCCGAAGAATATGATAAAGTTAAAAATAAGTAGGTAGATAACATGACCAATGCAGAAAAAAAACTGTATGATATTGCTGAAGCATCAGATGCTTTAGCAGATTCTGCTACTGGTTTAGAAGAAGCAATGGTCGCATTAAGCGGTTCTAAAGGCTGGTCTGTTATTAGCAGAATGGTTTCTGGTGTTTTACCAGGTTTTTGGTCATTTCAAAATAAACTTCGTGGAATGACTGGTATATTTGAGATGTATTATACAGGCCAAAGAAAGGCTGCTAAAGAAGCAATAAAAACATTAGAGGCTACAAAAAAATTGGATGATTTAACTAAATCAATGAGACCAATACAAGGACTTGTTAATGAAGATTTATCAGCATTAACTGACTCCAAAAAAATTAAAGATTTTGCTAATATCGCCGCCCAAAATATTAAACAATATTCTCTTATTAAACAGAAGGTGTTGGAAGCTCAAGAAAAGCGTGATATTGATGCAGGAAAAGTTGGTGCTATAAGGCAAAAGAATGCAGACGGCTCTTATAAATTTAGTCAGACGGGGACATCACAAGGAGATTCAGACCGATTAGAAGTATTGAAAGAAATTAAATTTTTGATGGGAAATCAAGTTGATGAAATTAAAGATACTAAATTAAAACAAGTAAAAGAGTATTTAAAGCGAAGAAAACATAGAGATTTTGAGAGAATAGGTGCTCACCTTCGGAAAAAGCAAACTTTGACACAGGTTGACAGTATTGGTTCTCTGGTGACTCGAATGGGTGAAGAGTCTCAATTATTAAAAGATAGAGGAAGAGAAGAATTACAAGCATTCAAAACGTTCTTTGCGAAAGACCCCATGACAGGAAAAAGAGAAAAGTTAAGAGAACAAGTGGATAAATTTTGGAAAAAAAGCGGAAAGCTCATGGAAAAAGGATGGGATGGTATGAAGAAAATGGGTATTATTGCCGTAAAAATAATGTTATTTATAACTCTGTTTATAACATTTACATTCTTTATGTATAGAGCTATAAAAGATAATAAGGCATTCTTTGGAACGCTTATGGATACATTAAGAGATATTTGGGGTCTCTTTGTAACTTCATTAGTTTGGATTGCAGAAGGAATAGGCAAATTAGTTGAAGGCTTTCAAACTGGTAATTTTTTAATGGTATTAGAAGGCTTAGGTCAAATATTTTTAGGTGTATTAGGAGCAATTTTCTGGCCCATAGCAGGCATCCTTGTTGGATTAATAGGAGGATTATTAGGGCTAATATTTGGTGGGATAGTAGAAGCAGTTGCAACAGGCGAAGGTATGCTAGCCGGTGTATTACAAATGGCGGGTTGGATATTAGCATTAACAGCAGCAATTCTATATATTCTTTCACCTGCTGGATGGGTAACAATAGGATTATTAATAGCAGGCGCAATACTAAGTTTACTTGGTTCTTTATTCTTAGGTAAACATGCAGGTGGCGGAACAGTAACTACTCCAATGCAATTAGTTGGAGAAAAAGGCCCAGAATTAGTTTCATTACCAATGGGTTCAAGAGTATATACTAATCAACAATCAAAAGCAATGACCGGAACTACTAATGTAACAGTTCAAGTGTCAGGAAGAGTTGGTGCTTCAGATGCTGAGATAAAAGATATAGCAAATAAAGTAGCAAGAGAAATTAATTTAAGAATGAATAGAACAGGAACAACGGGAACGGGATTCTAATATGGTAGCACCAATAAATAGAGTAATGATTGAGTTAAGTAGGCGAGCTGCTTCAGGTGATACCTCAGATTTAAACACTATTCATACAAATAGAATATCTCTTTTATGTGACCAAGTTACTGTTAGCACATCAAAATCAGCTTATCCAATAGACATTCCTTTTTCTGGAGTTATTTCTGGAGAGTCTGCTACAATGGTTATGGATTTGGGGGCGGCAAGAAAAGAAATTACTCTTACTGGTGTAATACACGAACAAGAAATTACTAAATTTAAAGGGGGAGAAGGTGCTACTCCTAAAACAGTTAAACTAACTTCTTATGAAGTTGCTCAATTACTTCATTCTTATGTGGATTCTTCTTTTATACATGAAGACCAAAACATCAGTAAATTAATTATATTAATACCTAGTAGAGCAGATAACAATTTTGAATATAGAGATTCCAGTGATACAGATAACCCTACTGCTTCTTTTACAGTTACTGCTGATACTCCTTTAGCAGACTTACCATTAATACCATTTCATTTTGCTAATAGAACTTACGATGTAAAGGGTTCATCATATGGGCATACAAGAGGAACATTTGATTATTTTAAAACCACAAGTGATGAAATAGAAGGAGTTAGAGGATTTGTTTCTTCTTTTAGCACAGATATTGCTGGTGCAGCTACACCTACAATTACATTTACTATGACTTTCATTCAGTCTTCAACAGTAGTTTCAGACTTTATTAATACAACCTTTTGAGGAATAAACATGCCAGGTGTTTTTGTAGGAGAAACCAAAGCATTGGTGTTTCCTGTAATGTGCGATGGTTATTTAAAAATGAATTATGCTGATAAGAATTCAAGCACAAATACTCATCTTGATTTACGACAAGGTATTTGGGGGCATGATTCATCATTTACAATAGAAGCCATAATTACACCATATGATGTAAATGGATTTGGTTCAACGGGAAGTTCTTCAAGGGGCGTTACTACTTCTGAAAAGACTCCTCCTAGTGTTAATGTTGATGAAACGTCTGCTAACAAACTTAAGCACCAAAGCGAAGATTATTTTACTACTACTAGACAAACACATAAAATGATGTTATTTCATAGTGATGGTTTTGAATTATATTTACAAAATACTACTGTTAATAATTTTAATCAGCCTGCTGAATATAAATTGTGTGCCAAAGTTGGAAGCCAAAACCCAATTGAAACCGGAACAATAATATCTACTAAAAACTCTTTATATGGATATTATGATTCTACTGCTGTTTACGATGGTGCTACTACTTCTTTACGATTTTTAGATGCGGCCATATTAGATAGTGGTAATATTATAGATTTAACTACTGCAAGTAATGTAAATAAAGTAGCAGTAGGAACAGAATTATTTGATAATACAGGAACATCAATTGGTAAAGTAACAGTTGTAGATAGTGATGATGGAAAATTAACTTTAGATACTGCTCAATCAAGTAGAAATGTATATTATTCTCAACCCAAAGAAGCCATTTATTTAGAATCAATGTTTAAAATAACATGTTGTTTAGACATAAATGGGAGAATTAAATTATATTTGAATAACAATTTAGTTTTAGATTCAAAAGTAACTGTTAGCAATTTTAACTTTGGCACCACAGATTGTTATATTGGTCAAGACCCTGATACTAATAACACACAATTTATGGGAGAAATTTATGAAATTGCAATGTATAAAAGAAAAGAGCCCTCAGTAAATACAACAACATTAAATATAGGATACAATGATATTATTTTTTACTATAGATTTGGTGATGAATAATGGAACGCTATGTTTATGTTATGAATTCCGATAAGTATAGTAATGCGAATGTTGACTATAGCTTTGGAAATAAAGGAAATGCATTTGCAGCAAATTTAGCATTTAAAAATACTTCGGTAAACCCAGTAATTAAATGCACAAATATAAATGCAGAACATAATGGTATTTCTGCTAATTTTTTTGAAATAAGAAGTGCTCCCCATACTGGTAGAATATCAAATGATAGTAATACTGCAATTGTTAATAGAGTATTTCCTTCAAATAATTCTAATGATATTGGCTATTATGGAACTAATAAACAACAAACAGCATCATTTAAAATAAGAACTCACTCTACTACAAGCCCAGACCAAACTAGTGAATTTTCAAATCAACTATTAATAGGAAATACAAGTATAAATATGGATTTAGATTCATATGACTATTTCGTATTAATTAACCCTGAAATAGCTCATGGTTCTACTGATAAACACCCTGCATCTAGACCACACTTTGCTAAGATAACTGATATTATTAGTTTTGATGAGTATGGAGATGGCTTTGAATTTGAACCAAAATACCCAGAAGCATTAAAAAGAAATATAAATTTTGAAATATATAAAGGCCCAGCAGTTAATGATACAGATGTTGTAGCAGTTAGTTATGGGCTTCGTGGAGATGGTAATGAAATAGGAACTTCTACTTCTGATGATATTAATTTTGATTTTATTACAGATAAATATGATGGCTCTAATGAAGTATCAAGACCCACATGGTATTTTTATAATGATAGACTCCAATACAATGACCAATTAGATTATAATACTAAATATAATTTAACAACATGTAGATGGTTTTCTGATTTTACTGTTGTAGGTAATAATGTTACTGCATCATTATCTTCATATCAATCTGGTGTTGCTACTATATCACAATCACAAGCTGAAAGTATATGGGAAGTAGGAATAAGTGTATTTAGAAATGACACTAAAGCATGGATTGGAAATATAGCAAGTTTTGATGATAGTGATGAGTTTACTTTAGACTATGTAAGAAGCAGTATGCCTTCAAGTGCAGTTGCATTATCTAAAGGTAGAACTATTCATCAATCTATATTTAGAACAGAAAGAGAATTTGGAACAACAATAAATGATTATGGAACACTAAATCAAGATGCTGTCTTAGTAGATAATATGTATATAAAAGATGATGCTGTAACTGACTATGAAACTAATAATACATATGCATTTAATCCAGCAATGTGGAAATATTCATTTAGAAATTACAAAAGAAATGTTTATGATAGAGCTTCAACTCACAGTTTATATTCCTCAGCGGGAGCTTCTAGTATAATACATGCCTACTTAACAGGGCCCAAAAGATATTTACATTATAAAAGCGCACATAAAAAGAATAATGCGATAAATCCTATAATGGAAGCATCAGTTAATAATCCAAAAAACAAAATTAGTCAACTAGCTTCAACAAAAGTATTAGATAATAATGGGATACAATTTATGAAAATAAAAGAAAATGCAAAATATGTAGTAACTAATTCAATACATACAACAACTAATAAAGAAATTAAATTACCTTATTCTGCAAAAAGCTTTTATCATAGCGTTGGCCCATCTTTCAGAATAATACTAATAAATTTATATGAAACTACTTCTGATGATTGGAAAGCAAATTTAGATTATGGGTTAAATGATGTAATTAAACCAGATAGTATAATTAGAATAAAAGATACTTATTATAGAGTAAGTTTAGTTTCAGATACTGATAATGATAATAAAGAACAAACTCTAATAGTTACACATAAGAAAGATATAAAAGACAAAACATGGTTTACACTTTCTAATTCCTCTCATTTAGATAATTTTGCTAGTGAAGATGTATATATTATGCCTTTTAATGGAGGCCTTAATACTAATTGCACTATTGATACAGAAGCAATCTATGAAAAAATTAGTGGAACCCCCACAATACAAAGACTTACTATGAATGAAAATACAATATCAATTAAAGATAATTCATTATATAAAAAGAAACTTGTATTATTAAATAGAGATTTTTATGGATATGATATTGATATTAATTATGGAGATAAAACCCATAGTCATGTTAAACTATTAACAACAAAACAACTATATCAATTAAATCCAATTCATTATATGTATTATTATTCTGGAAATTATTGTATTGAAAAGAATGTTTTTACTGGTTTAGTTGAAGATATAGAGTCTAAAAATCAAGATAATTTAATAACATATACAATACATGGCAGAGATAATACTAGTGTATTATTAAATGGCACAACTAATAAAAATCTTAATAGAACAAATGATATAATATATTCTACTTTAGCTCCTGTTTTTGATACTTCAACTGTTTTAACTAAAGTAAGTATGAATGATAATGTATTAACTGTTTCAGGTCTTCATGCAGTTAAAAAATATGATTTAATTTTAAATGCAAACGGTGAATTAATAGGAGAAATATCTTCTGCTGATGGTATGTCTAATACAGAAATAACTCTAGTTGCACGAACAGATAATCCAACTAATACAAGCACTTTTATTTGGGTAAAATTGTCAGATAGTAATTATTTAACAGGTGCTAAAGCCTTAACAGCAAATACAAAAGAAACAATACATCCAACAGATTTTAGTAGTGTGGGTTCTAATGGATTAATATTTAATGATGGAGAAAAAATAACATATCCTTCTAGTTCTTTTAGCTTTAGTAAACTGTTAAATACTTCTGCAACTGGTTCATATGATATAGATAATACTATTGGATATGATATTACGAATATTAAAGATATAGAAGAAAATTTAGATTCTTCTTTTGCATTAAAATTATCTAGAGAAAATAAGGCATCTATTCAATATAATAATATACATACTGTTTCTTCTATGTATTTTAATGTTTTAGATACTATTACTTCTAACACAGAAAATACATCTATTAGATTAGCACCAACTTTTCCTGTTGTTTTAGGAAGCATAGATAAAAATACATCTGATATTAATGGTTATGGTGCAGATATGAGATATTTATATATGGTTAATTCAAATATACCATCTGGTGGTTTTATACATACTTTAAAAGAAGATGCATCTACTTATTATACTCCTAAAAACACATTTAGATATTGGGGTTTACAAGAATTTAAAGAAGGAAGCATAAAAGAAACATATAATACTATTTATGATAGTGGTAAAAAGGCCCAAAGAATAACTGCGGCAATGCCTATGTATAAAATAAATGCTCAGGGTTCAAAATTAACTCCTAGTGCTGGTGATTTAACTGCTAAATTAGCACCGCTATCTGGTTCAAATATATGGTCTGGAACTGATTTAGGATTAACAGGAAATAGATTAGCACCTGTTCAATATTTTGGTGCTAATATACCAATAAATACAACTTGGAGTCAATTAGAAAATATAGACTATCGTTGTAAAAATTATGAACTATTAGTGACAGGTGATATTTATCCAGACTCTAAATTAAGATGGAATAATTTAATATTTAATTCTAAAGATTTTAATAATTATGGTATAGTTTTGAAAAATAAAGGCTCAGATGGTTCTACTGTAAATCATGAAAACTTTACAGGAACAAATACTCAAACAAACTATCGTGATTCTAATTATGAAAGAATAGAAATTACATCCTCCAACAGAACTACAGACCAATTAAAGAGATTTGGTATAATGAGATTAGTTGAAGCAACATTTGATTGGCATATGAATCCTATTGATTATGAGAGCGTTCCTGATGATGATACTTATGATAAAATAGAAGCATTTGAATATCCTAGAATGAAATTAATTGATGGGACTAATTCAGTAACTGTAAATGCTAGTGTTAGCGGTAATGCCACATTAGCAAATGCTGTAACCTTTGCAATTGGTGATATAGTATTTAGAGATGATGGAATTATATTTGCTGTTATTTCTTCATCAACAGGAACATCAAGCACTACTACAATACATGTTAATGATAAAAAACAACAAGATGCAAGTAATTTATTTACTGGTAATGTTACTATAATGCGACAAGAATTATTTAGATTATATGCCGACCCTGATTGGGGAATTAATACCTTTTATGATAATTATAATCCAACAGGGATTCAAAATAATTTTAGAATGTTATATAATTATCTTATTGTTCCAGGTATTTCTAGAGATTACTTTAGATATTCTCTTCTTGAATATGACCGGTTAGTAGGTGATGATGAAGAATTTGATGCACAAAATATATTCATTCCTATTATTTCTAAATTGAATGGAACAGGAAGTGGAGGTGGAGGAACTGATTTTGATGATTACTATTCTTTATTCCATCAAGCAAAACATTGGGATTCAGGAACTAGTGAGCCTATTTGGTATCATCCATCTAAGATTATTAATGCTTTGGCATATCCTACAACAAGAGATACTTCTCCAGAAACAAATTTAGTAGAAGACGGCCTACAATATAAAATTAGTAATTCATCACCGCTATATGGTGTTTCAACCATACTGTTTAAAGGAATGCAAACATCAACAAACAATAATGAAGGTTCTTTTGAATATCCAACATCTTCTATTTTAGGACACGGAACTCACGGGACACTTACAAAATGGAAAGACTATGCTACTGAAATAACAGGCCCATATTTAGACCAAAGAGCGTTAAATGTAAATATGCAAGACTATGGTAGTGCAACATCAAGATATGCTTTATGTGGGCCAAAAACTACTAAACATATTTATTCAGAAGATGGGGATAGGAGTTGGTCAAGAAAGCATAGGCATCATGTAAATTTTACGGGGGGTTCTATAACTAAAGATGATTCAGGCCAATTATTTCAAGCACAAACTTTTATTAAACCAAGAATAATTTTAAGCACAGATACTGATTATGGTAAAAACATTACAGGCTCTAATGGGTTAACTTTAGATGATAATGGTAAAAACAATTGGTTAGATTTTGTTCCAAACTTAAAGGGATACTATTTAGTATCGGAAAAAATAGAGGTTACATCTGGTCTTAATACCACAGAAAAATATTTACCAAGTCAATATCATTCTACAAATGTTGCATCTAAAGGAAGACCAGTATATATAGGAAAAATAACAGAACATTATACTGATACAAATGGTGATTATACAAGACATAATATTAAACTAGATAAAGATTTAGATACTGAAGATACTAGTTATACCTTTAGACTTATGAGAATATCAGAAACAACTTTTGAAGATACTCCAAATTATTTTGAAGTTAATGAAATGTTTGATACAGGGTTAAAATATGATGCATTAATGCAGAATTTTACTACCGCTAAAAAAGATGAAAAGGGAGGACAAGAAACAGATACTGATTTCTTAGCATATCAAGAAGGTCTTTACGCAATGTATTTACTTTTAGATGTAGATACTTTTAATACATATATTGATAGAAGGACAATAGATGATGTTAGAGCATTATTTGTAGATGGGCAATCTATAAATTGTTGTATTACTGATGGAAACACCACAACAGAAAAAAGCTTAAACGTGTCTATAGGAACAACTAATGCAAAAAGATTAAAGTTTTCTTATGATGGTAACTTAACTGGATTTGGGGTAGTATCATTTGGAGAGATATTTAATATAGAATCCACAGGAACACCTGATAATACTAAAGCCACTAATGCGTATATTGGAACTACGCTCTCCATCGGAACAGATGCTGAACAAGCAATGGTGGACATCTTAGAGGAAAGCGGAATAAAGGTGGATAATACCATCAGAAACATAACATATACTGGTAATATAGTTGATGTTGATACCACCGGAACAAGCATAGCATTGACCACTTCACATAGTAATGTGGCGTTAGGTGATATTATCTATAACCAAAGCGGCAGGCTTATAGGCAAAGTGACTACTGCTAGTGCGGGGTCAAGTCTTTCAGTTAGCAACATTTTTTATAAACCAAAGAAGAATGATGAATTAACCAAATATGACCGCAAGCCATTTATTTTGAACACTAATTTTAATGAACAGGATGTATTCACGTCTTTGAATTATTTAGGTGCTAAACAACAATTAGATTATAAATTTTCAGGAGACAACATACAAATAAAGAATATGGAAGACTTTTCAAGTAAAAGAAGATTCACTTTAAAATATAAAGATAGTTCTAATTTAATTTCGGTTGATAGTAATAAAAGCTTATTTGATAAAGCAAATAAAATAGTTGTTATTGGTGATAATGTAAAAGCAGAAGTTGAAATACCTAGCAAAGTAAAAAGAACAATTAAACATCTTGATGCTAATATAAAAAACACAGAAGAAGCTAGAATAAAAGCACACTCTTTATTAAATATTCATAGAATGGATTATAAAAAGATAACATTAACCATGGAAAAAACTGGATTTGAATTAATGGAGGCTGGAGATATAATACATTTAGATTTCCCTAACCATAATATTCCAGCAGATGATTATATTATATTTGAAATAGAAAATATGATGTCTACAGTTGCTACTGTAACAGTTGGCACATTCAATAAATCCATAGCAGAAAGACTTAGTGAAATAAAGTTACAACAAAACAAAGGATTCACTACACTATTTACAAGAAATATAAATAAGTCTTTAACAGGAAAAGTGCTTATTGATGATTTATTACCAAAAGAAAAAACTTTACATTATGCTTTAACAACAACAACAGGGGGAACTTTACTTGGCTTTGATTAGTATTAACACCATTATGCAGTTTCCCGAACAAACTGTAATTAGAAAGGAGATTAAATTATGATAGTTGATTCCGGTAAGAAAAAAATTGCTGAGTTATTTACAGGAATTGAATCTGGTAGTAGAACAACATTTACACATATTAGAGTAGGAAATGGTGGAGATAATACATCAACATCTCAAACAACATTAGATAATCAAGTAGGAGCAGCAAAAACAGCAACGCCTACATTAGTAGGAAATTCTTTAGTATATGCTGTTACATACACCGGTGCAGATATATCAGCTAATACTATTTCAGAAATAGGTATATTCGATTCAGCAACAGGAGGAACAATGTTATCAAGAATAGTTTTTGATGATATTGGGCCATTAACTGCATCAGAATCAATAACATTTACTCTTAGGATTGAGGTGGAATAATGTCTACTAGAACAGATGGAATAGGAACATTAGATACAGCAAGCTCACCGACAGGTTTAGTTGATGGAACAGATAGTATTCATACTGGAATATTAAATGCAATAAATCAACAAACTTCTGGCTCCTTTGTTGCTCATGGATTAAATGTAACTCAGAGTGGTGGTAACTTTAGCGTATCTACTGGTGGTTGGTTTGATAGGGGAGAATATAAAACAATATCATCAGCGATTACTATTACTGATAACTTAGTTTCATCAGGAGCAAAAGACCATTATGCTTTCTTAGTAATAGCAAAAGACACGTCTGTTTTATCATTAAGAAAGCATGCTTCTGCTGGTTCTACTTCTATTAAAATAGCGTCTTTAACAGAAGGAGATATACCGGTTTGTTTAGTGAAAGTAGTTGCTGGTTCAAGTGCAGGTGCTAGACCCATACAATATTATGGAATAAAGAAATTAGATTCAAAGTTTTCAGCAGTAGATGACGGAACTGAAAAACTAACTATTAAGAAAGATGGTAAAGTTTATAAAAACGGTTCAGCTAATGCAATATCATTCCCAACAGTTAGTGGTGCTAAAACATTAGCGGTTACTACAGATATACCAACAGGTAATTCAGTAATAGATTGGACAGGTTCAGGTGCAGGAACTATTCATGCTTCTAATTACACTAATACAACCTATTCAAATTTTACAGACTCAGCAGCAGGTTTAGTTCCAACACCGGCAGAAGATGGAACAACTAAATTTTTAAGACAAGACCAAACATGGGTAGTTCCAACTAATACAGATACTAACACTCAAAATGAATATGCTACATCATGGGTTGATAGTAGTGATGATGCATTACTTAGATTAACAGAAAGTGGAGCAGGTTCAGGAACACAAGATATTAAAATTGTAGCAGGGAGCAATGTTACATTAACACCTAGCGGAACAAACTTAACAATTGCATCAACAGATACAAATACTACATATACTGTAGGAGATGGCGGATTAACTCAGATAAACTTTACATCTGCACTTAACACTAAACTTGCTGGCATTACTGCTGGTGCAGGTGTTCCAAGAACAGACTCAGAAATTAATACATTAGCAAATGCTAGAATAGAGGCTATATTAGATGTTGATGGTGCGGCTACTGGATTACAAACATTAGCTGACATATCTGATGCTTTATCCGACGATGCTGATTATGCGGCTTCAATAACAACAGCATTAGGATTGAAAGCAACAATAGCCTCTCCTACTTTTACAGGAACTGTGGGAGGCATCACAAAGGCTATGGTAGGATTAGCCAATGTAGATAATACAACAGATGCAGGTAAGCCCATATCAACCGCACAACAAACTGCATTAGATTTAAAGGCTACAATTGCTTCTCCTACCTTTACTGGAACAGTAGGCGGAATAACAAAAGCAATGGTTGGATTGACTAATGTAGATAACACTACAGATGCAGGAAAACCAATTTCTACTGCTACACAAACTGCATTGGATTTGAAATCAACAATTGCCTCCCCAACATTTACAGGCACGGTTGGTGGAATAACACAAACAATGGTAGGGTTAGGAAATGTTACTAATGAATCAAAAGCAACAATGTTCACTAGTCCTACTTTTACTGGAACAGTCGCAATACCAAATGTTGCTAATTTAGAAACAGCAATTGTAGCCAATACTGCTAAGACGGGAATAACTACTTCACAGGCAAATGCTATTACAGCTAATACAGCTAAGACAGGAATTACAACAACACAAGCAAATGCTATCACAGCAAATACTGCTAAAGTAAGTTATGTATTTGATAGTGCTGCTGATTTAGGCACTGGTGGAGATATTGCTAATGATTTTATTCCAATTTATGATGCTACTGGAAGCGGCACATACAAAAAGGTTAAGATGAAGGATTTCTTAACTAAAATTACTGCTGACCAATTAATAAGTTCAGGCTCTGGAACAGGAACAGTCTTTACAACACTACCGGCTAGTGGTGCTACTGTTGGTTCTGTATTAGGAAGTAATATGTATGCTGCTGATGGTTCTACTGCATTAACAGCAACTCAAGTTTTAAACACCAACACAACAAAAACAGATGTAGGACTATCTTTAGTTGATAACTTATCAGCATCAACTATTAGAGATGGAACAACTAAAGCAAATGTTGGGTTAAGTAATGTAGAAAACACTGCATTATCTACTTGGGCTGGTAGTTCTAATATCGCTACGGTTGCATCAGGAGCAGTTACTGCTCATCAAGCTGCATTATCAATAGCTAATTCTCAATTATCAGGTTCTAGCACAACAGGTAAAGCATTACTTTCTTTAGCTAATTTAGGAAATAGCGAAACTAAATATCTTAAGTTAACAACAGATGGTAGTGGCGATTTAACTATTAGCAAAAGAAGTGCTAGTGAAATTAGAGGAGACATAGGTGCTGGCACAAGTTCTTTTGATGGTGCATATGCTAGCCTATCAGGTGTTCCTTCTACATTTGCGCCAATCATAGGAACCGGTGCTACACAAGCATTAGCAGGTAATACTACTACTATTACGGGTTCACAAGCGACCGCTATATCTACTAACACATCAAAAGTTTCTTTCCCAGGATTAGGAACAACAAGCACTACTGCATTAGCAGGTAATACTGCATTATTAGAATTAGGCACAAGTGGTTCAACTGCATTAGCAGGGAACACAACAATAACTAATTGGTCTGGTGGAAATACTGGTTTAACTGCATCAACAGGTAGAACCTCATTGGGTGCAACTACTCTTGGTTCAAATTTATTTACTGCATCAAACCCAAGTGCTATTACATTCCTTAGAGTTAATGCAAATAATACTGTTGATGCTTTAAATGCGAGTGATTTTAGAACTGCTATTGGTGCGGGGTCTGCTGCCGATAATAACGATTTCTTAGATGCTATTACTAAGGATTCAAATAATACCTTATCATTTAGTGTTACTACTCAAGATGATGTAACATTTGACTTCGGTGCATTAGGGTTTGTAGATACTGTTTCCACAGCATTAGTTGATAATGATGCAATTACATTTGATAAATTACAAAACATAGGAACTACTGGAACTAATAATTTAATTGTGGGAAGGACTGCAAATAACACTGGTGCTGCTTCTGCTATTAGCGCACCAATGATAAGTGTAATTACTGCTACCACTCAAGCAAATGCTAGAAGTGCTATTGGTGCAGGAACCTCTTCATTTGGTGGTGCGTTTGCTAATCTATCTAGTAAACCAACAACTATAGCAGGTTATGGTATAACAGATGCATTCGATGGTGCTTATGGTAGTTTATCAGGTGTTCCTTCTACCTTTGCTCCTATTATTGGAACGGGCGCATCTAATGCCTTAGCAGGAAATACCTTTACATCTGCTGAAATTACACAAATGCAGAATATTGATACTACAACAATATCTGCGACACAATGGGGCTATCTTGGGGCGGCTACTGGTGCAATTACTAATACAGATACTCAATTAACAGAAAGCCAAATCAATGCTATGACCATTGATGCTGCTACAGTTACTGATTTCACGGTAGGCGTTAGTGTTCCGGCTAATGCTGTATTTACCGACACACAATTAACTGCTACTCAAATTAACAATATGACTATTGATGCAGATACAGTTAACAGTAAAACTGTTGCAACAAGTGTTCCTGCTAATGCCCTATTTACAGATACTAATACAACTACAACTGCTGATGTAGTATCTGCTCTAAATGCTGACTTAGGTGGGAGTATAACTATTGGCACACAAGCAGATGATACAATAACAATTCCAGGTCATTTAGTAGTAACAGGAGATACTACCTATCATAATGAAACCATTAGAATAACTGATAATAATAAAATATCATTCCATGCTACTAACACAGGCGGAGATGATAGTAGTGGTGATGATGGAGAATTAATACTATTAGCATCAGACCCCGGAGATACTGACCATACAATAACTCTACCTGCCGCAACCTTTACTCTACCTTCTACCTTTGCACCAACAAATGCAGATGCTACGCCTTCATGGGTTCCTTCTTCAGACCCCAGTTATTTAACTTCCTTTACCGAATCAAACAACTTAGGCTCGGCTGTAACATGGGCAAATGTTCCTGATGCTAACATTACTTTAACTTCCGTTGCTCAACATCTTATTTCCGGTAATAGTTTAACTAGATACCTAAAGATGACTACCGATGCTAGTGGAGTTGAAACTCTTACTGCTAGAACTGATAGTGAAATGTTAAGTGATTTAGGAGCGCAAGCCGCAGGTAGTTATTTAACTTCCGAATCTAATGATTTATCTGCTAATGTAACATGGGCTAATGTTCCTGATACAAATATTACCAAAACATCGGTAGCACAACACTTTGGTATAAGCGGTAATAGTGCAACTAAATATCTTAAGATGACTACTAATGGTTCAGGAGTAATTGATTTCACCGCTAGAAGTGCTACTGAAATGAGAGGTGATATTGGTGCTGGAACAAGCTCTTTTAACGGTGTTTATTCAAGTTTATCAAGCATTCCTTCTACCTTTGCACCCATTATAGGTAGTGGTGCAACACAGGCTATGGCTGGTAATACTACGGTAAATGATGTATCTGTGGCTAATCTAAAGGCTAGACTTGATGATGGTTTTGGTGGGGATGCAGTCCAAATTGGAGATGCTAACGATTCAGTTACTATACCTAAGTTATTAGCAACAACACTCAATGGAGCAACAGTTCCTTCTTCCGGTGCTGTCTTTACTGATACTCAAAGAGCCATTCATGATTCTCCTGTTAATGCCGCAACAACCACATCAATTAGTTCTAATTGGGCATTCGATAATGTAAAGACGGCTGTTCCAACAGGAGCAATATTCGCTGACTTTGTTCCAGCAGCAGACGCTTCAACTGTTGGAATAAGAGGTTTAGTGCCAGCACCAGCCGCTAATACCTATGGAACTGTAACATTCCTTAAGCAAGATGGAACATGGGCTGTTCCATTAGATTCAAATACTACTACTACTGCTGATGTTAAGACGGCTCTTGGTGCAGCCATGCCTAGTAATACATTAACAATAGGCGATGCAAACACAGCAATAAGTATTCTTGGTAACTTAACAGTTACAGGAACAACTACTACTAATCATGTAGAAACTATTAGCACTTCTAATGGAGTAATATTTGAAGGAAGCACAGAAGATACTATCGAAACTAATTTAATGGGTGGTAATCCACCAGCAAGTCCAGGTGATATTACAATTACATTACCTACAACAGCAGGAACCTTAGAGTATGCTGCAATTTATGATAATGCTGGAAGCCCTGCTCTTAAGTCAGGTATTACTGCAACAGAAATTAGAAACCTTATTAGTGCAGGAACAAGTAGTTTCAATGGAGTTTATAGTAGCCTAACTAGTATTCCTTCTACCTTTGCACCTATTGTTGGTTCTGGTGCTGCAGATGCAATGGCGGGTAATACTACTACAATATCAGGAGCGCAAGCAACTAAATTAGGAAATATTTCAGTTACTCAAGCAGTTGATTTAGATACAATGGAATCTAATATTGAAACAAATAATTCAAAAGCAACCAATGTAACTACTAACTTATCAATTTCAGGAACAAATGCAGCAAAAACAATTGTGTCTTCTGATGGAACAAATGCAATAATTCCTGTTGCTACAACTGCAAGTGGAACAAATTTATCAGGTGTAATAACACCTTCAATGGTTGATGCTATTACTGCTAATACTGCTAAAGTAACTTTCCCAGGATTAGGCACTACTAGTGGAACGGCATTAGAAGGAGATACTGCTATTGATACTGTTAGCAAAGCAAATCTATTAACAACATTAGATGATTTTACTGGGGATGATACAGTATGGATTGGTGATTCTGGTGCTGATACTCAAGTTAATATTAGAGGTAATTTATCTATTAGAGGAACGACATCAGACTTAGTAATATATGATAATATGTTCTTTATAGGTAAGAAAGATGAAAATGAAAATCTTACTGGTAGTGGTTCTTTAAGTGATTATTATGGTATTGAAGTAGAGGCAGGTAAAGCAGGAAGTAGTCATAACGCACATAAATTCCTTAGATATAATACCTCAACAAGCAGATGGGAGTTTACTAATGATGGAAGCACCTTCTTTAACATACCTGATACATCAGAATATGGCACAGGTTTAAGCGGGGCAGTAAATGTTATTGCATCAGGAAGTTATATTCCTGCAGCAGATGACTTTGCTAGGTTTACTGATGGAGATACATTATCAGGACTATCTGTTGCTGAAATGCAATCAGCATTATCAATTACACCCAATGCTACTACTAATACAGGAACAGTTACTTCTGTTACAACAGGTGTATTATCAGGATTAGATATAGCAAATAGTTCTACTACACCTGTTATCTCTTTGGATTTAAATGAACTAAGCACACTTACTAGTGGTATTACAAGCACAGACCATTTAGTTGTAGTTAATGAAGGTGCAGGTCAAAATAAGATAACACTAGGAAATGTTAGTGTTAGTGCCTTTGCTGATTCTGTTACTGCTGGTGATATAGTATCATCAGGTTTAACTCAATCTGCAACAAGTAGTGGTATTACTTTAGTTGGTAGACAAGCAGCAAATACAGGAGCAGTTGAAGATATTCAAGTATTAGATTCAAATGGTTTTTCTACTGGAACAGCTTTGGGCCAAGCGTTTTTATCATTAAATGATAATTTAATTGAAATAGCTGATTTAAATTATGGTGGCAATGTTGGATTTATATATCAAGGAACTAGTGGCTATGAAGCAAGAACAGCATCTGGTCAATTAAATGCATTAGGTGGAACTACTTTTGGTAAAGAAGTATTTACACTAGCAAATACAGGTGCAGTAAGATTCCTTAGAATGGATGCAGATAATGGAGTTTCTGCTTTAACTGCTGCTCAATTCAAAACTGCTATTGGTGTGGCTAATGATGATGTCTCTAATGCTAATTTATTAGATGCATTGAACACTCTTGAATCTTCAAGTGGAGCATCAAACGAAACAATAAACATAGGAACTGATGCAGGAGATACAATTAACTTTAGAGGGAATACTTCTATCGCAGGTAATTTAACTGTAACAGGAGACACTATTTATCATAATGAAACTATACAAGTTGTAGAAGATAATACATTAGCATTTAGAGCTGGTGATGGTAATGCACATGAAGTATTACTTACTGCAGCTAATCCTACTGATGCTGATTATACAGTAACTTTACCTGCTGCAACATTTACTATTCCAACACAAGATACTACTTATTCAACAGCAACAAGTTCAGCAGCAGGTTTAGTTAAAATTGGTTATTCTGAATCAGGTAAGAACTACCCTATTGAATTAGATAGCGGAAAAATGTATGTTAATGTTCCTTGGACTGATAATAATACTACTTATTCAGTAGGTGATGGTGGGCTTACTCAAAACAACCTTACTAATGCCCTCAAAACTAATTATGATACAGCTTATACTCATTCTCAAGCATCACATGCCCCAACTAATGCTGAAGCCAATGTTAGTGGTGATAGTGGTAACGCGGCTATTTATGATAATTCAGGAACACCTACTCTTAAATCTGGTATTACTCAAGCAGAAATGCAAACTGCTATAGGTGGAGTTTATACTGATACTGTTTATAATCATCCTAATTCGGCTGTTACTAATATTGATACTGCAAACGCAGAAGTTATTGATACTCTAGAAACCAATGCCACAGGTCATATTACAGCAATGACTAAGAGAACAATGACTTTAGCAAACTTAGGATATAGCGGTGCTACAAATGCAAATAATTATACTCATCCTACAACAGCAGGTAATAAACATATTCCTACTGGTGGGGCTTCAGGACAGTTCTTAAAATATGATTCAAGTGGAACTGCTGTATGGGCAACTCCCAGTTATATTGCTGATACTAATAGAGCAACTACATTTACCCTAAGAGATAGTTCAGATACAGATGTAGTTCTTAGTCATGAAAGACACATTAAGTTCAATGAAGGTAATGGTTTAGATATTACCTATACAGATACTGATGGCGGAACAACAAGTGACCCATATGATTTAACATTTAAGATTGCTGATGGTGGAGTAGATTCAGACCAGCTTGCTACAGGTGGTGTAGATTTAGGGCATTTATCAGCAACAGGCACACCATCATCTTCAACATATCTTAGAGGTGATAACACTTGGGCGGCAATAAGTGGTAGCACAACAGGTTATACATGGACTTCGACAAGTGGTTCAGAACAATTCCTAATAAATGATACAAGCGATACTGCACTATTCAAGGTTCAAAATGCTGGAACAGGTAGTATTGCCGAGTTCCACGATCAAGCATCTGATAGCAACTATTGGATTGTCGATCAATATGGAAGGCAATCAATCAAAGGAGCAATTGCACAAGGTTATGATTTAACGGTTGCAGGTGCAGTGAAAACAAGTGGTGTATTTGCTTCTGCTGGAAGTGCAACTGCGCCTCAAATAGCATTCCATTCTGATACAAACACAGGATTGTATAGTGGTGGAACAGACATATTAGGATTCTCAACTGCTGGAACTTCAAGAATGACTATTGCGGCTGATGGAACAGTTAATGTTGTAGGT
>TARA_R110002020_G_scaffold70186_2_pt1 | contig 22170 bp, 20 predicted proteins | sample TARA_R110002020 | Tara Oceans TARA_R110002020 (sample SAMEA4396489) | marine metagenome | biome: Westerlies Biome; feature: [MES] marine water layer (ENVO:01000295) within the mesopelagic zone...; material: water (ENVO:00002006), including particulate matter (ENVO:01000060) such...
GCTTTCTGTTTATTCTTTAATAGAAAAAGGTTTGTTAGAGAAGGGGGATTCAGTAGTAGTTCCCGCTTTATCTTGGGCTACTGATTTATCTCCTGTAATACAATTGGGACTCAAACCAGTTTTATGTGATTGTAACCTTGAAGACCTTTCAGTAGACCTTAATCATCTTCAAGAGTTAGTGGAGAAAGAAAAACCTAAAGCTTTAATTTTAGTTTCTGTTTTAGGTTTGGTCCCAGAAATGAATGAAATCGTTAAATTCTGTGATGAAAACGAAATAATTCTTATCGAGGATGCTTGCGAGTCTTTAGGCTCTTCATACAACGGTAAAAAACTAGGGAGCTTTGGGCTTATGTCGTGTTTTTCTACTTATTACGGCCATCATCTCTCTACTATTGAGGGTGGTATGATATGCACAGACGATGAAGATATTTTTAATTTATTAAGATCTTTAAGAAGTCACGGATGGGATAGGGACATGAGTGATAAACATTCTTCTAGTTTGAAAAAAGAATTCTCAATAGACAACGAGTTTGAAGCTCAATACAAATTTTATTATCTTGGTTTTAATCTTAGATCTACAGACCTACAAGCTTTTATAGGGATTAATCAACTTAAAAGATTTGATGAGATTGTGGGAAAAAGAAACGAAAATTATACTTTTTATAAAAGCGTTTTATCTAATTCTTACTGGGAGCCGCCTAAATCTACTGAAGATAAATATATTTCTAGCTTTGCTTATCCTGTAATCCATCCAAACAGAACTTCTATAGCTAAAAAATTGAAAGAAAAAAACATTGCATCAAGACCTTTGATTTGTGGATCTTTAGGGAGGCAACCTTTCTGGACTAAAAATTACGGTCCTGTCAGTCTAAAAAATGCTGACAAGGTTAATGATTTTGGTTTTTATCTACCTAATAACCATGAACTCGAAAAATCAGAAATAAATTACATAAAAGAATCCATAAAAGAAACTTGGTAAAAATGAAAAAAGTACTTATTACAGGCTCTAAAGGCTTTCTTGGTCATCATGTTGTAAAAAGATTAAAAAACAAATATGAACTTCTTACTCCTTCTCGCTCTGAACTCGATGTTTCCAACGCAGATGATTTCTATAACTATGTTTCTTCTACAAAGCCAGATGCAGTATTACACCTTGCGGCGGTTTGCGGAGGTATCGGCGCTAATCAAAAAACACCCGCAGATTTTTTTACGCAAAACTCTTTAATAGCTCTAAATGTTTTAAACTCTTGTCATAAACTTGGTGTTAAAAAATTAATTACTCTTGGGAGTGTTTGTTCTTATCCTAAATTTACACCAGTTCCTTTTAAGGAAGAGGATATTTGGAATGGCTACCCAGAAGAAACCAATGCTCCTTATGGTATAGCTAAAAAAAATCTTCTAGTTGGATGCAAATCTTATAATCAACAATATGGAGATAATTTTATTCATTTAATTCCAGTCAACATGTATGGAGAATATGACAGTTTCGACCCAGAAAAATCTCATGTTATTCCTGCTCTACTTAAAAAATTTATAGAAGCTAAAAAAGAAAATAAACCTTCGGTTGAGGTATGGGGAGACGGCTCTGCTTCTCGCGAATTTCTTTACGCTGGTGATTGCGCAGAGGCTATTGAGTTAGCTTTGGAAAAGTATGACGCTCCAGAACCCATGAATATCGGCACAGGTAAAGAAATATCAATTAAAGATCTCGTAATTTTAATCAAAGAGATTGTGGGGTATGAGGGCGAAATTAAATTTGATGAAAGTAAACCAAATGGTCAGCCTAGAAGATGTTTAGATGTATCTAAAGCAGAAAAAGATCTTGGTTTTTTAGCTAAAACGACACTAAGAGAAGGATTAAAGAAAACTTATAATTGGTATTCAAACGCATAATGAAAAAAGTATTAATAACTGGAATTACAGGTCAAGATGGCAGCCTTATGGCAGATTACCTGCTTAAACATACCGAGCATTTAATTATCGCAGGTGTAAGAAGGTTAAGTGTCGAAAATCATAAAAACATTAAACACCTCAAAGGTAACCCTAGATTTTATCTTATTGATTTAGATGTTTCTGATCCACAGAATACTGAAAAAGTTGTTTCTGAACACAAGCCAGATTACTTTATTAATTTTGCAGCGAATTCTTTTGTCGGTAGCAGTTGGGATATGCCCTTCAATCATATGCAAACTAACTGTATGGCTGTTTTGCATCAATTAGAAGCCATTCGCCGTCACGCTCCTCATTGTCGTTATTACAACGCTGGTAGCTCTGAAGAGTTCGGAGATGTTATTGAGTCTCCACAGACAGAATCTCATCCCCTACGCCCCAGAAGCCCTTATGGAGCTTCTAAATGTGCTGCTAGGCATTTAGGTAAAGTTTATAGAGATTCGTATGATATTTATGCGGTCCAAGGTTGGCTTTTTAATCACGAAGGAGTTAGGAGAGGAGAAGAATTTGTCACTCGTAAAATCACTAAAAATGTGGCAAGAATACTTGTCGAATATGAAACAGGGAAAGTCACAAAACCCCTACAGCTAGGTAACCTTGACTCTAAAAGAGATTGGAGTGATGCAGAAGATTTTGTAAAAGGAGTTTGGTTAATGTTGAACCAAGAAAGGAAAAACCCAAAAGATTATGTTTTATCTTCTAATGAGACACACACCATAAGAGAGTTCGTGGAAGAAGCTTTTAATTTTGCAGGTTTCCATAGAAACGCTTGCAGGTGGGAGGGTGAAGGCTTAGAAGAGAAATATTTTCATGGCCGCGACCTGCTTGTAGAAATTAATAAAGATTTTTACAGACCAGCGGAAGTAGATTTGTTGTGGGGGGATTCCACGAAAGCCCGCGAAGAGCTTGGGTGGCAACCAAAGACATCTTTTGTCCAGTTGATCAAAAAAATGATTGACGTAGATGTAGCGGCAGTTTACCCTTACCCGTGAGCAAGCCCAAAGGCCCTAATAAAAGAGAAATATTATTTCGTTTGTTGGAGGTTCCCGACAAAGGCAGAAGACCGTTCTTCGCTAGAGAGATGAAGATGCTCAATGATTTGTGTGAGCGTTATTCTCAAGAATTTATGGCTATTGTGTCTTTTAGTAAGAAGTTCGACTCTTTAGCTTACCTCGTCAGCGACAAGCTTAAAAAGAGGCTCGACGAAAAATTTAGGGCTTTCAATTTTAAAGTTGACTTGTCTAAATACAAGACCTATAATATAGGCAAGAAGGTGGGTGCTGATGGAAATGCGCCTCGCAAAAACAAAACCATAAAAGACTTTTTAAATGAGTGAAGGACCACAACCAAACGATATTCTAGGTAATTTTTTGAAATCAAATAAAGCGGATCATTACAATTTTGAGAAAGAGATTGATTACAAAGTTTCTAGCGGCTCTTTGCAGTTCGACTTAAATATGAACGGAGGCTTCGGTCCTGGGTTGCACCGCTTCACTGGCCTTACAGAAGGAGGCAAAACCTCTGAAGCCTTAGAGGTTATGAAAAATTTTTTAAACACTGTAGACAAACCCAGAGGCTTGTATATCAAAGCTGAAGGAAGGCTCTCTCCAGAAGTAAGAAAGAGGTCAGGTGTAAAGTTTGTGTGGTCAACAGATGAATGGGTAGATGGCACTTGTTTTGTTTTAGAAACAAATATCTATGAAACAGCAATGACTTGCATCAAGCAACTAATAGATGATGTAAAAAATCCACAAAGATATTGTTTTATATTAGACTCTGTTGACGGGTTGACAGCAAAAAGTGACACCGCTAAAGGTTTTGATGAGTTTGCTAAAATAGCTTCTGGAGCATCTATTGCAGCTAGATGGTGCGCTCAAACCAGTATAGCTTTGGGTAAAAGAGGCCATATGGCTATATTTATTAGTCAAGTTAGATCACAAATGAAAGACAAGTATTCCAAAGAGCCTGATAATGTAGGACTGGCTACAGGAGGATATGCTTTACAACATTACGCTAATACTTGTATTCAATTTCAACCAAGAATTAAAGCAGACTTGATTCTGCAAAACCCTAGCTTAAAAGCTATTGATGAGAAAAAGAATCCTATCATTGGGCATTTCGCGAAAGTGTTGATAGCTAAATCTCCTAATGAAAAATCAAATGTAAGGTTATCTTACCCTGTAAGATATAACAGATCGGGAGGTAACTCCATATGGATTGAAAAAGAAATTGTGGACTTGTTGTACGCTTGGGAGTTTGTGGAAAAGAAAGGGTCTTGGATTAAACCCACTGAAGATTTCTTAGACCTATTGAAAGAAAACAAGTTAGACTTTCCAGAACAAATACAAGGTGATAATAATCTTTTTAAAGTTCTTGATGAAAACCGTGAGCTTTGTGAATTTTTGATGAAGTATTTCAAAGAGCAAATTGCAGCATGAAGTTTATTGATCGATATGGAAAAGAAAGAAATCTCAAAAACGCAAAAAAATATTTAATTGATTGGGATAAAGCTAGTAGAAGCAAGTTTCAAACAAATGTAAAAAAATTTCTGCGGTTATATTGGGAGAATGATATTGTATTTGAAGAATTTAGAGTTGTCGGGAGCAGGTTGACTTTAGATTTTTATAATGCTAATAAAAAAATTGCAGTAGAAGTTCAAGGTGCTCAACACACAAAATTTGTGAAGCATTTTCATAAAAATCATTTTAAATATGCCGATCAACTTAAAAGGGATGAGCAAAAGTTAAATTTCTGCCAAGCAAATAAAATACAACTAGCTGAAGTTTATCCACAAGACGAAATACAAGCATCTTTATTTAGCGAACAAGATATCTATTTATGAATTTACCAGAAGGAAGTGAAGAGGGAGAGTTTTGTATCCCAACAGAAATGGTTGATAAGCTCTATGAATTATCTGGAGGAGCTGACAAATATAAAGGTGTAATTATGGCCGTCTCTTCTGAAAATGGCAAGCCACTTATCTATTGTAAATTTGACTGCGGTATGACAGAGTTTGCATTGACAAAAGCTTTAGAAAATCATTTCACCCAACCAACTAACGAGCTACCAGATCCACAATAATGATATATAATTTCGAATTAGAAAAACAGTTATTAGCTGGGTTGCTTAAAGAGCCAGAAAGTCTTGCGGAAATTTCTAATTTTATTAGTAATTCTGATTTTTACTCCAAGCAAAGCTCTCTACATTCTGCTATCTTTAGGATAATTCAACAAGCTATTGACGCTGGTGACGAAATTGACGAAATCATTATTGCTCAACGAGTGAACGATGTTGGCTTGTCTTTCGAAGACAATCTCAATCCTTCAGATTATATTAAGTCTTTATCTTTAAGAAAAGTCCCCAAAGGTAATATCTTAAAAACCGCTAAAGAGCTTAAGAAATACAGTATAAGGAGAGAAATCTTAGAATCCTCTCAAGAGATTGCTAAGAAGATGAAAAGCATTTCTCCTGAATCTTCATATAGAGATATTATAGAAGTTGCTGATAATGTTTATAATTCTCGCATCAACCTTTATGAAATAGGAAACGATACTCCAGAGAATATTTATGAAGAAATGGAGGCTCTCGTTGAAGAGCGCGGCAATAATCCTGTAACAGAATTTGGGATGATGGGGCCGCATCCAAAAGTTAATGATATTTATGGATCTCTTCTTAGGGCTGGCAACATCACAGTTATTGTAGCTCGTTCTGGGGTGGGTAAAACACAGTTTTGCATGGATTACTCTACAAAGGTTAGCTTGCAGTATGACGTACCTGTTTTACATTTTGATAATGGCGAGATGAGCAAAGAAGAGCTTATAATGAGGCAGTGTGCGGCTCTATCGGGTGTGCCCATGCACTTGTTAGAAAGCGGTAAATGGAGACAAGCTGGAGAAGATGTGGTCGATAAAGTAAGATCTGTATGGCCAAAGATAAAAAATCTAAAGTTTTATTATTATAATGTAGGAGGTATGGATGTTGATTCTATGGTAAATACTTTAAAAAGATTTTACTATGCGAAAGTGGGCAGAGGGAATCAAATGGTTTTTTCTTTTGATTATATTAAGACTACATCGGAAAACATCTCCAACAAATCAGAGTGGCAAGTTGTCGGAGAAATGGTGGATAAATTTAAAAAGTGTGTGCAAAAAGAAATCCTTCATGATGGCAATCCAGTGATACCTATGATTACCTCTGTTCAATCTAACAGATACGGTATTACAACAAACAGAAACTCTGAAAACGTAGTCGATGATGAATCTATTGTTTCATTGTCAGATAGAATTACTCAATTCTGCTCCCACATGTTTATTCTGCGCAGTAAAACTTCTGATGAAATGGAGACAGAGGGTGGCAGGTTTGGCACTCATAAGCTTATTAATGTGAAATCTCGTCACTTAGGTAGCGATATCGCGGGTGCAGTTGAGCCAGTAAGAATAGGAGATTCTTTGAGAAAAAATTCTATTAATTTAGATTTTAATAATTTTAATATTACAGAGCGTGGGGATCTTAGAGATATCGCTCGCGTCTTAGATGGTCACGAAGAGTTAGACAATGATGGAGTCCAAGAAACAATCCCAGACTTTGATCAATTCTGAAGACTTCCAAGGAATCTTGGAGTCGATAGGTTATAGACTTATAGATTGCGGGGATCATTGGAGAACTCAAGCTTTGTATAGAGACGGCGATAATAATACTGCGCTTAAGATATACAAAAATACTGGGGTTTGGATGGATTTTGTGGAAAACAAAGGTTCTAAACCTTTCGAAGCTTTAATACGTCTAACCCTTAAAGATCAAAAACAAATAGAAGAAATTTTAGCCAATTCTTCTACAAATACAGTAACTACTTATTGCCCTAACGAAAAAATTCAAATGGAGAAAATTTACCCAAACTCTTCTTTAGAGAAATTATTCCCAAACTATAACTTCTATAATAAAAGAAACATTTCAGAAAAAACCCAAAAAACTTTTGAAGTGGGCTTGGCGGGAGTGGGAAAGATGTATAGAAGAATGGTTTTTCCTGTGTATAATGAACATAACCAAATTGTTGGCTTTTCAGGAAGGAAAGTTGATGACGATAATGATTATCCCAAATGGAAACATATAGGGAAGCGCAACAATTGGGTTTATCCAGCTTTTAATAAAAATACTGGGGTAGACGAAGAAATTCATTTAAAAAAAGAAGTAATTTTAGTAGAAAGTATAGGTGATGCATTGGCTCTTTACGAACAAAACATTAAGAATGTTCTTGTCATTTTTGGCTTATCTGTTAATAATAACATTATTAATTATCTTAGTGGTAGGTCTATCACTCATATATATATTTCAACAAATAACGATGAGAATAGTGGGCAAAATAGAGGGTTTATTGCAGCGTTAAAAAGCTTCTTGAAACTCTCTAACTATTTTGATCTTAACGCTTTAAGTGTAAAATTTCCCCCGAAGTCGTATAATGATTTCGGTGATGCTCATTTAGATGATTGCGACATTAAGAAATATTGGTGTGAAAAATCAATAGATCAAGATGCTCAATTAAAGTTTATTTGTGATTTTGTTAAAAACAACTCTTCAAGTTTCACTAAAAAAGAAATAAAGACCGCTTTATTGCTTAGTGATGACTGATCCTCAAACACCTTTATCTGCTAGTAGAATTAAGACTGCGCAATCGTGTTCTTGGTTGTATTGGTGTAAATATAAGCTTGGTCTTCCCGAAAAAGGTAACGATGGCGCTCGCAGGGGATCAATATGTCACCTTATTTTTGAAGTTCTTGGAGTTAAAAAGAGAAAAAAATATTTTAATAAGATTATAAAAACTCAAGATGTTTTCTGTGTCCCGTCTATTAAAAAGTTAATTTTAAAACACGCGGTAAGAGAAGGAATCGATGATCATGACAACGTAGAGCTAATGAAAGATATGATCTTCAATGGTTTGTCTTATGATTTTTTTGGAGGAGATTCATCCAAACCTACAAAAGAATACTCTGAAAAAGATTTCGAAATAGTCAAAAACGATGGAGATATAAGATACAAGATAAGAGGCTTCATAGATAAACTTTTCTTATATAAAAGTGAAAAATTTGCTCTTATAAGAGATTTTAAAACAAGCAAAGATGTTTTTAAGGGGAAAGATCAAACGGATAATCTGCAAGATTTGATGTATAGTTTGGCGGTGCAAAAACTTTTTCCAGATTACTCTAATAGAATAAGTGAGTTTTTATTTTTAAAGTTCGACTTAGATCTCGATGCTTCTAAATCTGGAATTGTTAGAATGAAACCTTTAGACCCTGATGAGTTAAAAGGTTTTGAACTACAGCTTTCAGAAATACAAAAGTATTTAGATGGTTTTTCAGAAAAAGATGCTAAATATAATTTTGCCGCTTACCAAGGCTTCCCTAAAGATGGGTCTTTTAGCGGTAAACTTCTTTGTGGTTTTGCTACTCAAAAAGGAGAGCTAAAAAAAGACGGTTCACCCAAGTGGCATTGTCCTATGAAATTTGATTTCTTTTATTACGAAGTCTACGATGCGAAAGGAAAGGCTTTAAAAAGTTATTTTGAAGAGGATTTTTTAGAGAGTCTTGTCCCTGATGGGGGATCATATGAGATGAGATATTATCAAGGGTGTCCTGCACATTCTTCTTGACCTTTTCTGCGAGTGCGCTACAGTATTATTGATGATACCTGTATTTAAGTCTACATTCTCTATCGGTAAAAGCATTCTCACTTTAGATGATGCGGAGGTTGATGGGGGTCCAGACAGCATATTTACTATATGTAGAGAGAACGATATTAAGTCTCTTATTTTAGTGGAGGAGCGCATGACTGGTTTTGTGACAGCTCATAATCGCTGTAAAGAAGAAGGGGTTGATCTAGTTTTTGGCTTGAGGATTACTTGCTGCAACGATACGTCAATTGATGACAACTCTGATCACAAGATTATCATCTTTGCTAAAAACGATGAAGGTTGCCGTTTAATGTATAAAATTTATTCGCATGCTTATACAAAAGAAAATGGGAAGTTAGACTTTGAGTATTTGAATTCTATTTGGAACGATAATGTAGAGATGGTTATTCCTTTTTATGATTCTTTTATATTTAATAATAACTTTCACTTGAAGAAATGTGTTCCTGACTTTAAAAATATATCACCAACATTCTGGGTGCAGAAAAACGATTTACCTTTTGATGATCTTTTAGCTCGAAAAGTAGTAAAATTTGCTAAAGGAATTGATAAACCAATCAGGTTAGTTAAAACAATTTTATACAAGAATAGAGAAGATGTGGAAGCTCTTCAAACATACAAAATTTTATGCACTAGAAGTTTTGGTAGGGCAGCATCTCTTAGCTCGCCTAATCTAAACCATTTCGGGAGTAAAGAGTTTTGTTTAGAGTCTTATTTAGAACAGAAGGAGGGAAAAAATGGATGATTCATTACTTAGATTTAATAAGAAACAAAGATATGTTGTCTTTGATACAGAAACAGAAGGTTTAAATCTTGTCACTTCACGACCTTGGCAAATAGCTTGGTTGGTGGCAGAGGGGGATAAAATTGTGGCTCGGAATGATATGTTCATCCATTGGCCTAATCTTAATGTTTCAGAGGGGGCTGCTAAAGTTACAGGGTTTTCTATGAAAGAATACAATAAGAAATGTAAGGCCCCAAATCAAGTATGGGAAGAATTTTCTAAAGATCTTTATGATGAAAATAACTTGATCGTCGGGCAAAACTTATTAGGATTTGATGTGTATATGGTAAACATTTGGAGGAAGTTGATGGGTAAAAAGTCAGATTACTCATTTATTCCTAGAATTATAGATACAAAATCTCTAGCCACTGCTATAGCCAAACAAATGCCAGTTGATAAACAAGATTTTATTGGTTGGCAATACAGACTTTTAAACCACAAAGAAAGAGGTCTCAAAACCTCACAAGCAACGCTTTTGAAAAACTATAATATCGATCATGATCCCAAAAGGCTGCATGATGCGCTGTATGATATTGAAATGAACTTTAAAGTTTTTCGTAAACAACTTTTTGATTTAGAGATATGAGCGACTCCATTTACACAGGCTATAAAACTCCTTTTCCCGTCGGCGTAAAGCTGCCAGAAATTAAAATAGAAAAAAAATATTATGAAGAAGTCTCTTGTGGAGACCTGGAGGATAACTATCAGTTTCTTAGGAAGCTATGCTTCAAAAGATTAAAGGAGAAGGGGATAGATAAGCTAGATAACTCTCAAGTTTATTACGATAGATTAAAAGAGGAGCTTTCTATCTTTCAAGAGTTGGGCTTTGTAGATTACATCCTACTAAACTGGGATATAATGAACTTTTGCCAAGAAAACGATATCCCTACTGGAGCTGGAAGAGGAAGCGCGGCAGGTTCTTTAGTTTTATATGTTATAAGCGTCACTAATATTGATCCTATTGAATATGATTTGTTTTTTGAGAGGTTCGTTTCTAAAAGTAGGGCTAAAAAAATAGAACACAATGGTGAAACCTTTCTAGATGGTAGCTTGCTTGCTGATGTCGATAACGATATCTCTTACGATAGAAGAGCTGAAGTCATTCAATATATTGAAAAGAAGTATAAAGGTAAGACTTCTAAAATTTTAACTCTTAATACTTTAAGCGGCAAACTCTGCATGAAAGAGTGCGGCAAAATTGTAGAGGAGTTATCAGAAATGGATGTTAATCAAATTAGTGACACCATCCCTAAAAACTTTGGTATTGTTTCTAAGCTTAGAGCTGCTTATGAAGAAAGTGAGACATTCAAAGCTTATGCTGATAAGTATCCTAAAGTATATAAAATAGCTAAAAAATTAGAAGGTTTAAATAAAAACACTGGAGTTCACCCTTCTGGGATATCTATTTCTTTTTATGAACTAGAAGATATCATGCCATTGCAACTGACAAATGATGACGCTCTAGTTTCTGGTTATGACATGAATGATGTGGCTAGCTTAAGCGTCAAATTTGACATTTTGGGACTTAGAACCCTTTCAGTTGTTCATGATGTTTGTAAGCAGATAGGGATTCAAGCTTCAGATATAAATCCTCATGATGAGTTAATTTATACAGCTCTTTCTGATTTAAGATCTCCTCAAGGATTATTCCAAATTGAAGCTGAAACTAATTATAAAGTTTGTAAACTTATATCTCCTCAAAGCTTAGAGCAATTATCGGCGGTAGTAGCTATTGCAAGACCTGGAGCTTTAGATTTCAAAGACAGATACGCAGAATATGTTAGGACAGGAGACTTTCAGTCTGTTCATGAGTATTTTGATGACATCTTGAGTTACACAGGAGGCATTCCCCTCTATCAAGAGCAGTTGATGAAAATGGCCGTTAAAGTCGGGTTTAGTCTCGATGAAGCGGAGCAGTTACGGCGTATAGTCGGAAAGAAAAAAGTCGATCAAATGCCAGTTTGGAAAATTAAGATCGAGGAAAAGATTCAAAAAAACAAATTAGATCCAAATATTGGAGATGTTTTATGGAGAGTCGCCGAAGATTCCGCGAACTATTCCTTTAACAAGTCTCACTCCATCAGTTATGCATATTTAGCGGCTATAACCGTTTATTTAAAATTTAGTTATCCTCAAGAATTCTTTTTAAGTCTTTTAAAATATGCGAAGTATGAGCCTAATTCTCATGAAGAAATAGCTAAAATATCTCAAGAGCTTTCTCATTTTGATATAAAGTTATTGCCTCCAGACTTAAATAAATCAGACATTAATTTTAAAATTGAAGGAAAAAACATTCGATATGGTTTAAACTCAATTAAGGGGGTTTCTACTAAAGTGTTGCAGTCACTATTGGACTTCAGAGAGGATTCTTTTTCTAATAAATACGAAGTATTTTTATCTGCCAAGCAAGCTAGTTTAAACATCGGCACGCTCTCTGCATTGATTCAAGCTGGACTTTTAGATTCTTTTGTGAAAAGCAACCGCCCTCGTTTAGTTTTAGAGGCCCAGACATTTAATATTCTTACAGATAGAGAAAAAAGAAATCTCATATCTATGGGAGAGAAATATAATTATGATATTATAACCGCTATTCATGAGGTGAAAAAAGAGGGCATGGTAGGCGATGATAATAGGAAGATCTTCGCTGATAAACGATTCGAAACATTTCGTAAAAAATTTCAACCATACAAGAATATTTATGAGATGAATAAAGAGCATATCAAATATGCTAATTGGTTTTTCGAAGAAAAGCTTTTAGGTTACAGCTATTCCTACAACATAAGGGAGGTTTTTAGCTATGAGGGGGATTTTCATTCCGCAGATACAGTAAAAGATCTAGATGAGCGCTCTAACATCAAATTTGTGGGTGTTTTGACTGATATCATGCGCAGAACTAGCAGAAATGGCAATAAATATGCTCGTCTCACAATGCAGGATGAAGGTGGTATTTTAGAAGGGCTTTTTCTAGATGGTGCTAGAGATGCTCGGTTGACAGATTACCTAAACTCTGGAAAAAAATTACCCAAAAAGTCGGATGTTGTGATAATATATGGGTCAAAAGGAGATGATATTGTGTTTGTGGATAAAATATTTCCCCTTAAAGATAAAATCTACATGAAACTATCTGAACTTAAATAGTGTAAAGAATTATGATGGGTCTAACCGATTTCAATTTAACTCCCAAAGCAAAGAAGGGGCTAAAAGATTCTCAAAAATTTGCAGAAGCTAATGGTCACACCTTAGTAACCACTGCGCATTTAGTGTATGGGTGCTTAATTAACATCTCTGATAGCTGTGCTGTCAGATTGAAAACTTACGGAATTTCTTTCGAGGGTGATAAGTTTATTAAGTTATTTAAAAAATACGCTTCTGAAAACAAAGACTACTTTCAAGCTTCGAAAGGCCAAGGTGGTTGGCATGAAGATGTAAATGAAATTATATTTTTTGCTAAAGATTTTTCTGACAATTTCGATAGTTACTTCATAGGCATAGAACACATTCTATATACTATTTTAGATATGGAAGGCCACTTCATTGAATATATGAGAGCTAATGGGATCGACACCATACATGCCAAAGATATTATTGAGACCTATATTTTAGAGACTAGTATTCCTCCTACAGATCAATTAAAAAATATTATTTTAGATCCTTCTAGATTAGACATAGAAGGTAAATTTAAAATAAAAACCAAAAAAGAAGCTGGCGAAGGGCCATTGCCTAATTTGACAAAATACTGCGTCAACTTAAACGAAAGATTTGTTTCTCAAAAATCTTCTAAAGTTTCAGGCAGGGATAAAGAAATTCACGAACTGGTAGAAATTTTATCCAAGAAGAATAAAAGTAATGCTATTTTAGTAGGGGATGCAGGTGTCGGTAAGACAGCAATAGTCGAGGGTCTTGTCCAAAAAATAATCAGCCAAGAAAGCCCCCCTCATATGTCTCTGATGCAAATTTGCGCTGTAGATATAAGCGCCATGATAGCTGGTACAAAATACAGAGGAGAGTTTGAGGAAAGGTTTAAATCTCTTATAGCTGAAGTAGAGAAGGAGCCAAATATTATTTTGTTTTTTGACGAAATCCACACTATAATTGGCGCTGGAAATTCTGAAGGTGCAGTTGACGCTTCCAACATGCTTAAACCAGCTTTAGCTAGAGGTGATATAAAATGCATAGGAGCTACGACATCTCAAGAGTATAAAAAATTCTTTGAGAAAGACACAGCAATGAAACGAAGATTTGATAAAATTTTTGTAGAGGAGCCTTCTAAAAGCGCCACTAAAGAAATCGTAATGAATGCTTTATCTTATTACGAAGATTTCCACCATGTCAAATACACAGAAGGAGATATAGATACTATCATTGATTTATGCGAAAAGTTTTTAAGTAATAAGAAATTCCCAGATAAAGCTTTTGATATAATTGATCAATTGGGGGCTAGAACAAAAATTAAATATAATGAGGTTCCTTCTAACGTGGAAGATGTAAGAACTGCTTTTTGCGAGTTTTTAATGGGGACTTCTGAAGATGAAAAAATAGATGAAGACAAATTCACAATCCTTCTAAAAGATTATCTTGAGGTAATGGCTCGTTATGGAGAGAGAAAAGGAAGAAAGCAGAAGATAAGACAAAAAGATATTCTTTCTGTTTTTAAAGATAAGACTGGCTTATCTCCTAAGACAATAGCAAAAAACACTTCCTCCTTTTCAGGCTTCGCTAAACAAATGAATAGTGAAGTCTTTGGCCAAGAAGATAATATCAAAGTGATTCATAACACCCTAGCTTGCGTAAAAGCAGGTCTAAATGACCCGTCAAAACCCTTAAGTAATTTTCTTTTTATAGGAGACACAAGCGTAGGCAAAACTTTTACCGCTAAAAAGATAGCTAAGTATTTTCTAGGTAACGAAAAGTCTTTCTTACAGCTTAATATGAGTGAATATCAAGACAAGACGGGCATCTCTAAACTAATGGGGGCTAATGCGGGTTATGTGGGCTATGAAGAGGGTGGTCTCCTTACAGAGTTTGTTAGAAATAATCCTAACTGTGTTATTTTATTTGATGAAGTGGAGAAGTGTGAGCCTAAAGTTCTAGATATTCTTTTGCATATTCTAGATGAAGGTTATGCTACAGATAATTTAAATAGAGAAATTGATTTTACTAAATCGATAATTGTAATGACTTCTAACTTAGGCCATAAAGAAAAGTCTAAAAAAAGCATGGGTTTTATTCCAGCCAAGCAAGACGAAAAAAGCGTTTACCACGAATCAATTAAAAAATATTTTAGACCTGAACTGTTAGCTCGCGTTGACGAAGTTTTAGTCTTTAATGAGTTAGGAGAGAGAGAGTTGAGAAAAATCATCAAAAAAGAGTTGGAGCAAATACAAAATAGACTTAAGGAAAGGTCTATAGATATCTTGTTCAAAAGAAACGTAGAGAAATATATTTTTAATGAAATTAAAAACAAAAAAAATCACGCTAGACAAATAAAAAATTTGGTAAAATCTCTAATCCAAATACCAATTTCAAATTATATTGTCAAAAACAGAAATATAGAGAAAATTTCTCTAAATGTAGTTGACAAAGCACTAGACTTCGCATAGTATATACCTATGGTCGCCTTAAATGTTGAGGTGGTTTTTGCTCATATTAAGAAACCCTTCCTTGAAAAAGGAGGGGTTTCTTTTATTATAGGCAATGAAACTTTCTTCGCTTTTTAAAGGAAAAGTCTATGCTTTCCCTCAAACACAAAATCAAGAGCAAGATTTAGCTTTCGCTAAAAAAGTTGTCGAAAAAATCAATCCTTCTCTAGAAATTGACGACATTGCTGTGGGTAAAATTGAAGACAACTATGATGTCTTTTCGATAAAAGACAAAAATAAAAACAACTATAAACTTAAAATATCTCTAGATGATTCAGATGGCACTCTAAAAAAAGAAGCTAACATTATAAAAAATTGCCAATCAAAAACTGTGCCTATTTTTAAGAGTTATGGCCAAATTAAAATTGGAGAAGAGATTTCTTATTTGTTTACTTCTGTTCCTCAATACGAAAGCGTGAGAAACTATGGAAGATCATGTTTAATGGAAAATTTAAATTTGTTTTTTAGAAACTATGTAGATTTTCAAAAGACAAAATCAGTCAGGCCAACATATAATACATCTTTAAAGAAGTTTTTGTTAAATTTAGACCCTGTTAATTATTTACCCACAGACTCCTTGCGAGCTTTCGAAAGTTATACTGATTACCCTTTATGCCGTAAATTTATGAACGATTTAAGAGAGGAGTCTTTGTCGTTAATAGACAATGTAGATCTACCTTATAAATTTAAATGTCATGGGGGCCTATCTTTAGATAATATCTTTTTTGATAAAAAAATGTTTTATTTTGATAACTTTGAGTTTGTTTTTATGGGCCATCCATTTATAGATTTAACTGATTTACTGTTGGAGTTGGGGGTGCCTGAAGAGAGTCAGTATGCAATTTTATCTAAATTCTGTTTAGAAACAAAAATCCCTGAAGATAGAGAGCTTTTTAATAAATTATACCAAATACAGTTAAGAAAGAAACTTGGGGATCTTATATCTAATTACATAAAAGAAATTTATGTTTATGATTCTTATAGGTATGATAATATTTTAAATATAGCCGATGTTTTCTCTCACTGCTACGAAAGGTTCTGTAAGATAGAAATCTTCAATAAAAATAGAGATTTTATCATGAAAACGATCTGTGAACCTATTTTTGGTGTAAAAGCTTAAGTATGCCACTACCATCACCTAAAGACGGAGAAAAGAAGTCTAAATTTATGAGTCGCTGTATGGTTGACCTTACAGCTAAAGACGAATTTAAAGACGTTAAACAAAGAGCTGCTGTCTGCGCCTCACAATTTGATAAGGCTGAAAGCAAAGCTTCTGTTGTAGTCGCTAATCCTTGGGATGAAAATGAAAACTTCATGTTTTTTAGTGACTCCGCTAAAGACTCCAATCAGCACTATTTTAAAACAAAAGAGGAAGCTTTAGAGGATGCGAAGAAACTAGGTTTAAAAGGTATTCATACTCATAAAACAGAAGATGGCAAAACTTTATATATGGCTGGCCCCAGCCACGAAGCGTTTATGAAGCGCCATAATGAAATCCTTAAAGAGAAAGATGAATCTGATAGCAGCCTTTGGGATAACATTAGAAAAAAGAAAGAAAGAATTAAAAGCGGATCTGGAGAAAAGATGCGCAAAAAAGGAGATAAAGGTGCTCCTACTCCCGAACAAATTAAAAAAGCAAAAAATTAATATATGTAGAAAAAAAGCTTTAGATGCTTAGTATTCTACATGATTGTTCAGTATTATAAACCTAATTCTAGGAACACGGGCTGTGCGTTTAGTTTCGATATCGGAGCTAATAATAAAAACCAAGAACCTTGCGTTTATATCCGTGCTGTTAAACAGCATTCTTGGAATGATAAAACGCGAACAGGTTCTTTTTCTGAAAATGCAAAAGACCCCGATAAGTCAATTTCTATAAAGTTAAACGAAAATGAAATAGGTGGATTCATCCATGCGATAGAAAAATATACAGAGTTTTCTGCGTTTCATTCTTACGAAGATAATAAAACTTCGATTTCATTTAAGCCCTATAAAAAGAAAGACGGCTCTGCCGCCTTTTCTTTTGGCGTGACTCGCAATTCAGCTAATAAGTTTGGTATTGGTGTAGAAATGTCAGAAGCTTACAATCTTTTAGAGTTTTGCAAATTCTATTTACAAGAACTGTATATTAATCGTCTTACGAAAAATAATAGCTTGCGCGATAAATGAGCAAAAAAAAGACTGTATTAATACATTCTAATTTCTGCCGAGCTTATACAGGTTTTGGCAAAAACAAAAAGAATATTTTACGTTACCTTTATAATACTGATAAGTACAACATCGTAGAATTAGCCAACGGCATACAATGGGATGACGCTACTACAAAACTTTTGCCTTGGGAATGCAGGGGAGCCATGCCGCCCCCTAATGAGCTGGAAGGTTTGACTCCTGAAGAGCAAAGGTCACAAGGGTATGGCCTTAAATTGGTGGATAGAGCTATAAAAGAGTTTAAACCAGATGTTTATATTGGCATGGAAGATATTTGGGCTTTCAACAGCTATCATACAAAACCTTGGTGGAATAAAATTAACACAATGATTTGGACTACTTTGGATAGTTTACCTATTTTGCCACAAGCAGTAGAGTACGCTCCTAAAATTAAGAATTATTATGTTTGGGCTTCTTTCGCAGAAAAAGCCATGAAAGAGATGGGTTACTATAATGTAAAAACTTTAAGAGGTTCTTTAGATACAACTAAGTTTTTCCGATTTAACGACGGAAAAAGGCAAGCGTTAAGAAAAAAACACAATTTATCAGATGAATACATTGTTGGTTTTGTTTTTAGAAACCAATTAAGAAAAAGCGTTCCGAATATTTTAGATGGCTATAAATCTTTTAGAGAAAAAGAGCCAAAAGCAAAACTGCTTTTGCATACCCATTGGTCTGAAGGTTGGGACATTCCAAGACTGCTTAAAGAAAAAGATATCAATCCTGAAAATGTTTTAACGACTTACGTTTGCAATAAATGTGGGGTATATCACATTTCGCCCTTTAAAGGTCAAGAGCATCGATGCGGTTCTTGTGGCACAGAGAAATCTGTAAGTACCACTAATACAGGTAGAGGAGTCACTGATGCTCAATTAAATGAAATCTACAATTTAATGGATGTTTATTGCCATCCTTTTACTAGTGGCGGCCAAGAAATACCAATTCAAGAGGCTAAATTAACAGAATTGGTTACCTTAGTAACTAATTACTCTTGTGGAGAAGATAGCTGTTCGGAAGAATCAGGAGGGTTACCTTTGGAATGGAGTGAATACAGAGAACCTGGGACTCAATTCATCAAAGCTTCTACTTGTCCTTTAGATATTGCTCGCAAATTAGAACTTGTCCATGCGATGGGGGATGATGAAAGAAAGGAGAGGGAAAAGAAATCTCGTCAATGGGTTATAGATAATTTTAGTGTAGAAGTTATCGGTAAACAATTAGAAGATATAATTGATGAGATGCCGCCGATAGATTATGATTTTGAATCTAAAAGCCTCGACTATAACCCTGATTACCAACCTAAAAGCAATTACGTTTCTAATGAAGAGTTTATTATAGATATCTATAAAAACATTTTATGCGACGATGTAGATGAAAATTCGCAAGGTTTTAAGCATTGGATGGGCCAATTACAAGCTGGGAAAAACCCTGTTGAAGTAGTTAATTATTTTAAAAATGTAGCAAATCAAGAAAAACAAAAATTAAACGTTCCTAGTTTAGAAGATCTTTTATCTAAAGAGGAAGGCTCTGAAAAGATAGCTGTGGTTATACCCAGCAGCGAGGTAGATGTTTTGTTAGTAAACGCTCTTCTTAAAAATTTAAAATCACAATATAAAAAATATAATTTGTACATTTTTACACAGCCTCAATTTTATCCTTATGTGGATGACAACCCCGCTGTTTACAAATTGCTTCCTTATAGCCCCTCAATAGAAAATCAGTTGTTAATGGAGGGGGTAGGCGACCACCAAGGATATTTTGATATGGTTTTTTATCCTCACGCCACCACACAAAAAGCTCTTTCCTACTTGCATAATGGATCTAATAAACATCAATTCTCATTAAGATAATGTCTCATTTAATTGAAGAATACGCTAAAAGTTTGGGTGTTAAAATATCATCACCCATTGTAAAAGATCATTACTTTCCTGTTTTATTTGATAAATACATAACCGTTCATCAAGCTTCGAACGTACCTTCGAAGATTTATTCTCATTACGATATCGTATTAAGTCTTTTAAAACCGTTCTTAGAAAGAGCAAAAATAAAAGTTATACAATTAGGTGGAGACGTTAAGATAGAGGGCGCAGATGCAGCTTTGAGTGTTTCATTTAAACAGCAGTCTTTTATATTATCAAAATCTTTAGCTCATTTAGGTTGCGACAGCGCACTTGCTCAATTAGCTAGTCATAAAAAGATCCCTACAGTAACTTTATGTGGGAATGCTTTTTCTTCTAATGTAAAACCTATTTTTTCTAGTGGTTCTTCAAATGTTGTTTTAGAGCCAAAGTGGGACAAAAAACCATGTTTTAACGTTCAAGACCCTAAAAAACAAATAGATACAATTAATCCTGAAGTTGTTGCCCAGTCAGTTTTAGATTTTCTTAAAATAGAAAAAGAAGATATTATGTTCACAACTAAACATATAGGTTCATCTTTTCTTGAGCCTATTGTAGAAGTTGTCCCTACTTCCTTCGTGCCTTTAAGACTACAGCAAAATCAAAGGTTAATGGTTCGTTGTGATTACGGCTGCGATGAAGATTCTTTCATTCAATACTGCACTAAATACCCAGTAATGATTTCAGCTAAAGATTTAATTCAACCTCATGGACTTGAAAAAATCGCACAAAATGTAAGCAATTTTTATTTATTTGTAGATGGTAGTTGGGACACTATTCCTGACAGTTATTTTAATATACTTAAAAATATGAATATTGATTTGAGTATGATTGTAAAAGAAGAAAAAGATTTAAAGAGTATTAGGAATAAATATTTTGATATACCAGTTGTTCCTTATTTTGCCTCAAAAGAAGCTCCATGCGAACTTAGTGACGACAGTAGGTTTATGTCTTCTTTGAGGTTAATTGAAGGAGGTAAAGAATACTTAAGTCACGCTCATTGGCAAAAAGGGCTTGACAGCAACAATAAAGTGTTAGATACTCCTGAATATTGGAGAGAATTAGATCATTTTTATATTTATGAGCGCGACTAAAACAACAAAAAAGAAAGCAGCTAAAAAATTCTATGGACCCGATGCGTATAAACGCAACGAGCATGGATTACTAGAAAACGTAGATTACGAGTTCAATGAAGACGGCACTGTAAACTGGCGGGCGATGATCAAGCCAGAGTTCTTGTATCCCAATAAAGGTTGGTTTGATGTCCGCAACAAGCCCCTTCCTACGTCCACAGAGGATTTAGATGATAAGCAACTTCTAATTATGCTTGGAGGGATTAAGGAACTCGCAAAAATGCGTGGATACTCTACTGTCGCTTTTGATGTCACTCAATCTTCAGATGGCTATGTCACCGCTAAATGCATAATAAGTTGGAATAAAAACTACGAAACCCAAGATGAAGTTGTATATCAAGACTATGCAAACGCTACTCTTGCTAACACAGATAGTTTTTGCGCTAAGTTTCTAGAAACAATTGCTTGTAATCGAGCTTTCGTTCGTTGTGTGCGTAATTACCTTAATATTCATATTGTAGGAGCAGATGAGATCGATAAATCTCAAGGCGCAGGTCAAGCAGTAGAGGCTGACGCAATTGCTATCCCTATTACTCCTGTAGACCTTTTAGCTAAGACTTTAAGAGATAAGCATGGAGTAGATTCATTTGATTCATGCAAGGACGTTCTCCGCGATTTATGGAAGAGCGAAAAGTATCGGAACGAAGAAGCTAAAAAATGGAGTTCTTTTTCCGATATCCCAGCTAGAGAAGCTAGAAAGCTTATTGTGGCTTTGAATAAATGATTAAAAGAATTCTAAACCCTCAAGAATTCAAAACTCTTTTGGATGACATTTTCCCTCTTTTTGATATGGAAAATGAAAAACAAGGCCATGCTCTACTGAAACACAATAAAGAGTATATCTTTAATGCTTTCGGTGATAAATCCATTCTAGCTTGGGACTTTTTTGTTTGGGGTAATATAAATGATGCGAATAAATTTGATGCTGTAATTGCATTTTTAAATAATAAAAATGAGAAATTTGGCGAAGAGATTTTTGCAGAGTATATTTGGTTATCTAAAAACCCAAGAGTGGGTCAAAAGCTTTTGGGGACTGCTATGAAATTTGCCAGAGAAAAAGAATTTAAATATGCCATGATGAGCTGTGTAGAGGCCCATCCCAAAGCCCGTAAGGTAGCTAGATTCTATGAAAAAATGGGCTTTATTAAAGATTCAGAAACATACATCGCTAAACTATGAACCAAAGAGTTGCCAAAAGACTTAGAAAAATCTGTAATCCTGTTGACACCGTCTCAAAGAGGGTCTATCGTCGATTAAAGAAACAATATACTAGAGTACCACACCATGCAAAAAGAGATTTCCTCGACCTCCTCGAAGCCACATTCGCCGAAATCGGAAAAGTCCGCTTGGACGAAAAACAAAGTGGGGTCGTTCTGGATAAAGAATAACGACAATGGGAGACAATATCTCTCTGGTGAGATAATTGTAGACGGCAAAAAAATGCCGTGCTTAATCTTTAAAAACGATTACCAAGAGGGTAATACTCCACATTTCCATATTTACTCTGTAGGAGAGTAACTTTAATTACACTGGAGGCTGTCCAGTCGGAGGCGGTGGTGGTGGAGTCTCAATCCAAGTCGTTAAAGCGGGGATGGCAGCAGTAATTGCATTCATAGCGGTAGCAACTTCTGGCACTTCATTAACGCAATCCCAAAAAGTCTTTCTTCCGTTCGTGCGGCTTGGGACATTTAAATATTGGACACCTTCATTGTCTGGAGTTTCCCAGATTTTCTCTTGTCCAGAAGTTCCGTTGTAAGGCAAGCACTCAATGTTAATACTTCCTTGCTCGTTTCCCGAGGCATTAATTTCTGGTGCGTAAATATTAATAGAGCGCAACCAAACAGAGTCAAATTCTTGTTCTGGAACAGCAGGAACA
>TARA_R110002020_G_scaffold194354_10_pt1 | contig 22159 bp, 34 predicted proteins | sample TARA_R110002020 | Tara Oceans TARA_R110002020 (sample SAMEA4396489) | marine metagenome | biome: Westerlies Biome; feature: [MES] marine water layer (ENVO:01000295) within the mesopelagic zone...; material: water (ENVO:00002006), including particulate matter (ENVO:01000060)...
TATGGGTTCAGTGGTTGCGCACGAGTTCGGACCTCGCAAAAACCTTCCTCCATATGTCTGCATCCCGAACCAACCTAATGAATTTGCAGGTACTGGATATTTAAGCAGTTCATATTCTGGCTTTGGTCTTGGTTCTGATCCAGCCAGCAATAATTTTGAGGTTCGAGATTTGAAAGTCCCTGTTCCTGAAGATAGGTTTGATAGAAGAAAAAGAGTTCTAGAAATAGTTAATACGGATTTTAACAAAAAGCAGGAGGCAGATTCTATTACTGCTGTAAATTCTTTTTATACTAGGGCTTATGGCTTAATTGGTGATCACAACGCTAGAGAAGCTTTTGATATAGAAAAAGAGTCTCCAGAATTAAGGGATAAATATGGTAGAAATACTGCCGGTGCCCGTATGTTGCTAGCTAGGAGACTGGTAGAATTTGGCTCTAGGTTTGTTACGCTAACTTATGGAGGGTGGGATATGCATGACAATATTGCTAACGGAATGAAAAGTCAGCTACCAGCTTTCGATCAGGGGTTTGCGACACTGATAGAAGATTTAGATGATCGAGGATTGTTAGATTCAACGCTTGTATGTGTGGTATCTGAGTTTGGAAGAACTCCAAAAATTAATGGAACTGCCGGTCGTGACCATTGGCCTAAGGTGTTTAGCACTATAATGGCTGGAGGTGGAATAAAGAAGGGCATAGTATACGGTAGTTCAAATGCTACTGCTAGTGAGCCCGAAGAAAATGCAGTTAGTATTGAAAACTGGGCGGCTACCATCTACAATAGACTCGGTATTGTTGCGGATAAGGAGCTTATGGCTCCCGGCGACAGACCTATCGAGATTGTAGACGGTGGAAAAGTAATACAAGATTTAATTATTTAACGTAAAAGGTGATAGATATGAAGAAGAAGATTCCATTAATAGCTATACTTATTGTTTTAGCAATCTGTTTGGCAAATAAAGATGAAATAAAGAAGATGTTCAACAGGGATGCTCCCGCAGTATGTGCCGTCTGTGAGGGCGAATGTCCATGTCCAGATGTTGATTGTATTTGCGACGGCGAATGTGAGTGTGAAGTATGTAATGAAGGAGAACAAAATGAATAGAAGAAATGTTTTATTAGCGTTAGGTTCTTGTTTGCTGGCTCCCGCACCGTTGTTAGCGGCTCCACCAAGAAAGCCAATACGTAAACCTGAACCTCCACATAGGGGCTGTAAATGTAGAACCGAATGCTGTAAGGCTCCACAGAGAAAACCCCGCGAACAACACGGCAGACAACAAGGTCATTATAACAGACCTCAAAGCCAACATAATAGACATCACGGAAGAAATCCTTACCCACATCATGGAAGAAACACCCACCCACACCACAGAAGAGGGCCTCATAACCATCTAAAGAGTGGAGGAATGTGTCCTTCCTGTAAACGTCCTCACCGGAAACCAAATAATTAGAGGTGCATTATGCTTAGTTTATCACGTAGAAGTTTCTTATCTGTAGGCGGACTCGGACTGCTTTCTATGCCACAAGTGCTACGGGCACAGAAACAGGGTGGAGCGTCACACAAGGCTGTCATAAATATATTTCTTGGAGGTGGACCTCCACATCAAGACATGTGGGATATAAAAACAGAAGCTCCGTCAGAAATCAGAGGGCCATTTAAGCCGATCCCGACCAACGTGGGGGGTGTATACATCGGTGAGTGTTTTCCAAAGATTGCTTCTATGTTTGATAAATTTACAGCAGTTCGTTCCATTGTCGGTTCAGATGGCTCACACGATGGATATCAATGTGTGACCGGATGGAGTCGTAAAGACATGGTTTCCGGAGCTAACTATCCCGCCATTGGAGCGTGCGCTTCTAAAATTTTAGGTCCTGTTGATCCCGCCGTACCAGTTGCGGTGGGGTTGGCAGAACCAACAAAACATAACCCTTGGTCAGAAGCTGGTGGGTCTGGATATCTTGGCGATACACACAAGCCATTCAAACCAACCGGCGAGATGATGAGCGATCTTAAACTTAACATGGAGATAGAAAGGTTTAAAAATCGCAAAGATTTGTTAAATGGGTTTGCTGAGCTTAGTGAAAATTTAGATAATGCTGTGGGTATTGACACTTTTACGGAAGAGGCTTTTGGTGTCTTAACATCGAGTGCTCTAGTAGATGCCCTAGACCTATCAAAAGAAGACGCGAAGATTAAAGAAATGTATGGAGATGGCAAACCATTTAAGTTTCAATACGACGGAGCCCCTACAGTTAATGAGCACGTTCTTATGGCTCGTCGTTTAGTGTCTGCTGGAGCTAGATCTGTTACATTATCATATGGACGCTGGGATAGTCATGGCTCAAACTTTGACTTAGTGAGGGATCATGGAGCTAAGCTCGATCAATGTGTATCGGCACTAGTTACAGATCTTGACCAAAGAGGGATGTTAGACGACACGCTTGTTGTTGTTTGGGGCGAGTTTGGCAGGACACCTAAGATTAACCCAAATGGTGGTCGTGATCACTGGCCTCAAGTTTCTTGTGCTTTACTTGCAGGAGGAGGATTTAATCACGGTCAAACAGTAGGAGAAACAAACAGGCTTGGTGAAGTACCAGACTCTAGACCTGTGCATATTCAAGAGATTTGTGCTACTATGTATAGAGGTCTTGGCATTGACACCATGTCTACAACACTATTAGACAGAACAGGAAGACCACAATATCTCCTAGATCACAGAGAACCCCTAAAGGAGTTGATATAATGAAATATTTAGCCTCACTACTATGTTTACTATTTGTGCCACTTTCTGTAAATGCGGAACAGCCTGAACGCAAAGTTATTAAACCTCCAACTACGGCGAGGCCGCAACTACCTCAAAGCTTTGGAAGACCCATACAAAGACCTCCGGGGTTTGGTAAACAAGAATGGCAAAAACCTCAACCACCCAAGATACAAAGAAATTACAACTGGAACAGGGGGCCTGTAATTATTTATAATCCTTATAGGTATAGATACGTGAATCCCCACCCAGTATATCAAAATTGGCACCATTTTTACTATCAGTCACAGCCCGTATACCCACCATATCCTGTTCAGCCTTACTTCTTTTTTCAATTCAGGTGGTAAACTCAAGGAAATAAATTTAGTTTAGAATAAGAAATAGGTGCAATATGAAGAGACGCAACTTTTTAACTTCTGTAGCGAGCGTAATGTCGCTAGCGGAAACCGTCAAAGCCAATCAAGAAAACCTAAAAAAGAATGGCAAGTCGGCTATTCTTTTATGGATGGGTGGCGGCCCCTCAACTATGGATATTTGGGATCTTAAACCCGGAGCTCCTACCGGAGGTCCTTTCCGCCCAATCGCAACCAGTGGCGATATTCAAATAAGCGAACACATGCCCTTGATGGCAAAACAAATGCACAATGCTTCCATTGTTCGTAGCATGAGTACTCGGGAGGCAGATCATATGCGTGGGCGTTATTACATGCACACTGGCTATGTTCCTAACCCCAATATTAATCACCCTAGTTATGGGTCTGTATTATCCCACCAACTCAGACGGGAAAATTTAGAAATTCCACAATTTGTTTCGGTGGGTGGCGCTAGTATGGGTGCTGGTTTTTTGGGAGCTAAATATGCCCCGTTTGTTGTTAATAGCGACGGCAGAATTAGAAATTTAAATATGAAAGTAGACGAAAGGTTTTATCAGAGGGCTTATGCTTTAGACCTTATAGAGAGTGGTTTTATATCTCAAAACCGAGGAAGTCTTGCTAAAGAACATCAAGCTATTTTAAAAGAAACATTTAACGTCTTAACAAGTTCTCAAATGGATGCTCTTAAGATTGAGGGAGAACCCGAAAATATCAAACAAAGATATGGAGATAATTCTTTTGGTAAGGGATGCCTTATGGCTCGTCGTCTGGTTGAGGCTGATGTGCCATTTATAGAGGTTAATTTGGGTGGGTGGGATAATCATCAAAATATTTTTCCAACACTAAGAGATACCAAGCTACCCATGTTAGATCAGGGTATGAGCGCGCTATTTGAAGATTTAGAGCAGAGAGGTCTGCTTAATGATACAGCTATTATTTGGATGGGTGAGTTTAGTCGAACTCCTCGGATCAATGGTAACGCCGGTCGTGACCACTGGGCACGAAGCTGGAGCGTTGTTGTTGGGGGTGCTGGAATGAAAGGTGGCATTGCCGTTGGTGAAACCAACTCAGATGGTACTCGTGTGGAAACTGAACCATATACATCTCAGGATGTCATGGCTTCTGTTTGCAAGGCTCTAGGCATATCACTCCAGACAACATTTACAAGCAATAGTGGCCGACCTATGAAAATAGCAAATTCTGGGAAAGTCATAAAGGAGTTATTTTAAGATGAAATTTTTCAAAATCGCTGTATACGTATTGTTTGCCATTTCTTTTCTTAATTTATCTGGCTCACTATATATGTATAAAGGAATAATGGAAAAATCACATGACATAAGAATTAATCTTCCGCAGGGCGTCATGCAGTTACCGGAGGATAGCAAGCAGAGAGACAGCCAAATATTTCAGGCAATTTTGATGTTACATCACAAGGCTGAAATACATAAGCCGGGATCTCAACAATTTTGCCCTATATGTGACGCACAGATTCAAACAATAGAAAGTATAACAGAGGTAAAACATTAATGCCGAAGCGAAGAAAGCAAACCGCCCCTCCTAGAAGACAAAAAAGAAGAATACTAAAACCAAAAACAGAAAATCAAGCTAAGTATATTAGAGAGATGTCAGAGTCAGATCTAACATTTTGCTCTGGTCCTGCCGGTTCTGGGAAAACCAGCGTGGCTGTAGGGTTAGCTTGTGAATATATGACTGATAAAAAGATTGAGAAGATTATAATAACTAGACCAGTAGTGGAAAGTGGTAGAGGATTAGGACATCTACCCGGAACCTTGATAGAGAAAATAAATCCATATCTTATTCCTATCCTTGAGGAAATGGCTCTATATTTAACAAAAACATCAGTAGAATCATACAGGTCTAACAATATAATTGAGCTTTGCCCTCTTGAGTATATGCGGGGTAGAAATTTTCATAATTGCTTTATGATTTTAGATGAGGCTCAAAACGCTACTTTTGAGCAAATAAAGATGTTTATTACTAGAATAGGTAGGGAATCGAAGGCCGTCATAAATGGAGACCTACATCAAACTGATTTAAAAAACGGGAACGATGGAGGCCTTAAAATGTGTATGGATAAACTAGTGGGGCTTGAAGGCGTCTCAATATGTGAACTTGATTATTCAGATATAGTAAGAAATGATATAATATCTAAAATATTACTCAGATTAAAATCATAATGGATATTACAAAACAAAGAACGATATTCTACTTTCTATTTTTAATACCATTGTTCTTATTGGTGTTCGAGATAAGAACAACCTTAATAGACACTAGAAGAATGTCGAAAGAGTTGTTTCTTCTAAATATGCAGAGGGCATCTAATCAGCGTACAATATTGGGTCTACAGACAAGAATACTTCATTATGTCGAAGGCCACACGGATGATGACACTGCTATTGCGTGCCCTCTATGCTTCGACAATCTAATGATGGAGAAATACGATCACGAATTAATTAAAAAGTTTTTAAGAGAACAAAATCAATAACAACACGGATGGCGAAGTCCTTGGTCCTATTATAGACAGGGAGTCAAAATAGGCTGTTTACTTACTTTATAAGGAGTATCGGTTATGAGTTCTAAAATAGATGGTTTTGAAAAAGGAAAACCTATTAGGAATTTATTGTACGGCTTAACCCACCCATTAAAAATGGCTAGAGAAAAGCCGATCTTATTTATGCTGATTGTTGGGGGTTCTGTAATGGGTGCTGGTATTTGGCAGGGGTGGTGGAGCTGGGAATCCATCAAAGCCCTGATGCCCTTCAATAAGGGGTGATCTCCCATGCACTATAATACGCCGCGAGAGCTTTTAAAAGCCTACAAGAGCGGCCTTAAGGGTACTTTATGCGATCCTGACGACGTGTCAAAGTTGTTGGGAGAGCTGAAGCACCCTTTATTTTGTACATCTGCGTACACACTAAGCGGTAGTGGAAAATCAAAACTAAGCTTACCATTCAACTGTGTGTTAAAGTTTGACCCCTCATTTGGGCCATCTGAAAGACAAACCACAGGCGATTGTGTTGCTCACTCTACCAGAAACGCTGTTGATGTTACTAGGGCTGTAGAAATATGTAACGGAGAAAAAGAAAGCTTTCTAACAAGGGGGGCTACTGAAGCAATATACGGAGATCGTGGACATTCAGGTCAGGGTATGACCTGCTCTAAAGCGGCTAGGTTTGTAAATAATTCCGGAGGTATTCTCCTGAGGAAGGATTACGGCTTTATTGATTTTTCTACTTACAATAGCTCTATTGGGATTGGTTGGGGTAGAAGAGGGGTTCCCTCCAATGTGCAAGAAGAATCGCAAAAACATCAAGTGAAAACCATAAGTTTGATTAATACTATAGAGGCTGCTCGTGACGCCATTGCCAACGGATACGCTATGTCGGTTTGCTCTGGATATGGATTTTCTAGCAGGAGAGATAAATACGGTATTGCCAAAAGTTCCGGAAGATGGAACCACGCAATGGCTTGGATAGGATGCGACGACACTAGAGAGATTTACAATGAAACTCTTTTTTTGGTACAAAACTCATGGGGCGTTTGGAATTCTGGCCCCAAAAGGCATGGACAACCAGACGGTAGTTTTTGGATAAGAGAAAAAGACGCTAGGGAAATGTTGCAACATAATGGATCTTGGGTTTTTAGTAATGTAGATGGATTTCCTCCGAGAAAAATAAACTGGACTATAGGAGAGGTGTTTTAATGGCAAAAAGAGCATTTATATTATTTTGCGTTGTTTGTGTTTTATCCGTGTTTTTTTTGGTAAATAAGGACACAACTATATCCGGAGAAAAAATAAGTCAATGGAAAGGTGCGGTTGCTGAAGCTTTTAAAAAAGCTGAAAAATCCATACTATCCATTGTAGATCCAGATCCGGATGATTCAATCATAAAGCCCGACGAGGATATTAATAAATGTGCCTGTGGGGGTACTGGATATATAGTTCACGCAGACGGCCATAAAACGGAGTGCCCATATCACTTTAAAGCTCCGGAGGTGGACACCCATGCGTGTGAATGTGACACTAGAAGGACCTATTGTAATTGCGTTAAAGCCTATGGAGAGTGTGGCTGCCGCCCCCAAAAAGAGGGCGGTATTTTAGACTTTATTTTTGGGAGATAAGATGTTGGACATTAACCTTGCAGACTGGATAAAGATAGTATTCATAGGATTAGGAGTAATAATTTTAGCTTCTAATTTTATCTCTATTCCTAAATTAGAATCTTTATTTGGTAATGTTGTGAAAACTAAGGAAAGACTATCTAGCGATAAAAATCAATCTTTGGAAGCTACTACCATGTGGTACGTATTAAAGGACAAGTGCGAAAAATGCAACCTCCTCGAAGCGGCAAAAAAACTAGATGACGTTTTTCCTTTGCTTAACACTGTAACCAAAGAAGAGGATAGTAATGCTTAAGAATACAATAGCTATCGTATTAATATCACTAGGGTTATTTTCCGAGTCTCTACTTGGATACACCACTACAATAAAATTTGGCGAAACCACTCCAGAAGTATTGCGGATTAAAAAACCTTCCGCTAAAGCTATATCATCCAGTAGTAATATCAATGATATAGTAACTGACAAGAATGATCGGATAAAGTTGGCTATATTTAACTATCAGTTTGCAAATAACGTTATTTCTTATGAAACAACGGTTCAAAAGGCAAATGATGTATATACTCTGGCGGCTAAGAACTTTTTTGGAACTGAGCTAGCTGGAAAATATGAAGGACTATCAGAAATGATTATATCCTTGATAGAAGGTACGACAACAAATGACGATCATGTGCTTACTAGGGATGAAAAGCAGGAGTTGCATGATAAATTTTCTGCCGTCGCTTGGAATTTATTGAATTAGATCTAGCAAAATTGGGATTGATAAGCTATAATTAGTTATGGGTTATAGCTTTTGGATATAAAAATGCGTACTATTAAGATAGACTTCAGAAACATGTGGGGCGGGTTTTTCAAACACGACAATATTGTTTCCAACACACTATCTCTAAGATATAATGTTATTGTTGATGAGCAAGATCCAGACATTGTTGTTTGTCAGGTATCTCCCCCCGATCATGGAAGCCCATCGCCCGCAGCCCTTGTTTCTGATAGAATCGGAAAATCAAAGATAGTACACTGGTTGGTAGAGTCTATTGACCGTACTGGAGACCCCGACTATACGCAGTGTGACTTTTCCTTCTCGTCCTGCAAATTTAATGATGATAGAAATATAAGGATTCCCCTCTGGACTATGTATGTCAACTGGTTCGGAGATCGTGGCGAAAACTACAACGAGGATAGAAATCAAGCCTTTTTGCTGTCTCCAGAACGCCTACTAAGTTCCACCCCTTTATACAGCCCAAAAACTAAGTTTTGTTCTGTGCTTACAAATAATGACATGGGCTTAAGAAAAGAAGCCTATCCCAAATTTATAAATTTTGGAATTGACAATGGGCTGCTAGTAGAGAGTAGGGGGAGAGCTTTTACAAACATGGGTCCACCAATAGAAGGGAACGAAAAGAACAAACTTGATTATATTGATCAGTTCTCGTTTAATCTTTGCTTTGACAATGGAGAATCTGATGGGTGGATTACCGAAAAAATAATACACCCCCTGTATAAGGGAGTCATACCTATTTATTGGGGTTGTCCAGACGTGGGGGAAGAATTTAACGAAGATGCTTTTATACACGTTAGAAATTTCAAAACATTAGGACAGTTACAAAATAAGGTTTTAGAAATATATCACAATCGTAAACTGTTTAATGAAATTCAAGAACAGCCCTGTTTCCCAAATAACAAAATACCTGATTGTGCTAATCCGGAGCGACTTCTAGAAAAATTAGAAAAGGTAGTTGCATGAACGCCATAAAGTTATGTTCGGATATTATAAATAAAAAAGATATAGATCTATTGATAGACTGGCTTAAAGAAATTCCTCAGCTAACAAAAGGCCCAAAAACACTAGAGTTTGAAAAAGCATTTTCGGAATATTTGGGTTGCGATCATTCCATTTATTGCAACTCAGGGTCATCTGCAAACCTGTTGGTGGTTTCAGCATTGAAACAGATGGGAGTTTTAAAAAACTCTAAAATAGTACTACCACAGGTATCATGGTCTACTACAGTTTTTCCAGCGATACAGCTTGGGTTAGAACCAATACTATGCGATTGTAGTCTAGAAAACTTAGGACTCGACACTCAACACCTGATTAAAATTATAGAAGAAGAAAAACCAGCAGCCATCATGCTTGTTCATGTGCTGGGCTTTGATTCATCCATAGAATTAATATCGGACTTATGTAAAGAAAACGACATACTATTAATAGAGGACACATGTGAAAGCTTGGGTTCTGAAACATTAGCTAAGAAGCTAGGGACGTTTGGAGATTGCAGTACTTTTTCTTTTTACTTTGGTCATCACATATCAACCATTGAGGGGGGTATGGTCTGCACAAACAATGAAGAGCTTGCGGATGTAGTTCGGATGATAAGAAGTCATGGGTGGGATAGAGATTTAAGCAACGCTTCAAAAGAAAAGTACAAACTAGAACACGGAATTGATGAGTTTAGTTCACTCTATAAGTTTTATTATACAGGATTTAATTTGAGGTCAACCGACCTACAGGCTTTTTTGGGAATCAACCAAATTAAAAAAATGCCAAGAATTGTTTGCAGCAGAGAGGGAAATTATCACCTTTATAGACATCTACTTAGGGATGACCTATGGAGGCCGGTATTAAAAAACAATCAATATTTCAATGGCTCTGTGTCAAATATGGGTTATCCGCTGATAATTAAAAACAGGGGCGATGTTTATGAATCGCTTAAACTAGAAAATATAGAATGTCGCCCCCTAGTTGCGGGTAGTATGGGTATGCAACCAATATGGGTAAAACTATATGGTGAAAACCGTATGCCTAATTCCGACATAATAGAACAGTATGGCATGTATGTCCCCAACCATCAAGACCTCACAGAAAAAGAGATTGAAAAAATCTGTGAAATAATAAACAAGACCGCAACAGGAGTAGAAGATGCCGACTTATGATTATGAATGTAGAGATTGTGGCCATCAGGTGGAAGAATTTCAGAAATTTTCTGAGGAGCCTCTTTCGGAATGTCCTAAATGCAAAAAGGATACTTTTCGTAGGGTTATGTTAACCCCACCGCAAGCATTCATAAAAGGGGAAGTAAAAACAGTGGGCCAATTAGCAGACAGAAATACAGAAAAAATGGGAAGATATGAGCTAGAAGACCGCCGACATGCTGATAATATGGAAACGCACAAGAAAAACAAAGAGGCCAATGCTTTCCGTAAAAAGATTAACAGCATGACACCGGCTCAACAAAAACGATATATAGAGAAGGGTGATAATGCCTAAGCCAGAAAGAAATCAATACCCGCATCAGGCTATTGTCAAGTTTAAGATATCTGTACATAAAGTCCTTAACGGTGGGGGATTAGATCCGACACCTGTTAGTGATGAAGACTTAAAAAAGCACGGTATTAACAGATTTGCTAACATGTCCGTCACAGGTTTTGATAAGAATGATTGTATTAAAAAACTCAAAGAAAAGTTGGAGAAATTGAATGGCTAACAGGAGAACAAAAGAAGAGCAAGAACTTGTCGATATGGGTATTCCAGACCCAGACAAGAGAGAAGAGTTCTTTTATGGTACTGGTGGAGTTAGAGAAGATTCTGAAAGATCTGCTTTTGTTAAGGTTATAAGAATCAATGACAAAGACACATATTTCATTAAGTATGGGAGAGGCGACCTCTTTGACCCGTATGGAATAGATAGAGAAAAAACGAACAGACCTTACTACAAATTCAAGAAGGTTAGTACGGCAATATTTAAACATTATATGACTTACTTAGAAACTGAAAAAAGAATTTATTTAACTAGAGCAAAAAGATTGCTAATGGAGGTTTAAGATGACTAAAAGGGGAAGACTTTCAAAAGAAGAAATACAGTATATTTCCGACCACTCTGACGATGGGGCTGACAATATAGCTGAAGAGCTTGATAGGTCTGTTTCTATCATCCAAAAGCAAATGAAAAAACAGGAACAGCCTAAAGAGGATGAAAATCCCGGCTTTAAGTCCGGTGACCTTCTTGCCAGAAATGAAAAATTTGGAGCGGTAGTGATGACCGAAACCGCATCTATGGCTGCGGACGAGTCAAAAAAGAAAAACCGCGAACCCGAAAAAGAGAAGGAAAAGCCTGTTATAGCTACTAGATATAGAGGATCTATACATAGAATTAAGGAATAGTAAATTGATTTGCACAAAACAGGATAGTTATATCCGTCAATTAATCATGGAAGATGTGGCGATATTATGGAAATGCACGCTAAATGACGATACCGTTGTTTGGTCAGACTATGAACGTCCCGGCATTAAGGAAAGCCCTTGGACAAGATTAGCGGATCACTGCAAAAAAAATGACCTGTGTATTACAAAGATTCAGGTTATAGTAATGGGGGCTCCGGAAGAAGTTTTATTTGAAGACTCTAGAGGTTTAGATGGCGTTTTCATAGTACGTGGAACATCTAAAGACATTAACGTAGACACCGGAGACGGACCAACTTACCAACATCTTACGGTCGGGCTTCTAAGAAGCGACCTAGAGGCTGTTGATGTCAGAAAATTCAGTTTTCCTGAATGCGAGTTCGTTGACTTTGTACAAACTAGAAATCTAACTGCTGAAAATATTGGGTGGATGATATTTAAAAATGGCTCTGAAAAGAAGCAAAGCAAGCAAATTCAAGTCGCCCTCAACGGGTGAGTACTGCACTATATCGCAATACATAGCCGAAGTTCTCATGCAAAGAAAAGCTGAAAAAGAGAACAAGGGGTCTCTTTCTTATAAGTTTTGGAATAAGACTCAAAAGGCAGCTTATACCAGACAGGTTCAGTCTGTCAGCAAGCTTATTGGTGAGTTTGGTGAAAAGAAGGTATACGACTATATTATAAACGCGAATAAGCGTGTATATTCAGCACAGCCCAAGTGGGTCAAAGATGAGATATCTAAGCATAAAGTTAAAGAAATAAAACAGCAGGCAACGCAAATAGATCACGTAGACGTAAACAAAAAACCACGCAAGGCTTTTGGTAAAAAAACATTATTTTCTAAATTGAGGTCCAATAATGGCAAAGAAGAGTGCTGATCCAGCTTTCATCAAAGATATAGTAAAAAAATATGGACAGGTTATTTCGACTGGGAATCAGGTCCTAGATAGACGAAGAGATTACAAAACTGTGTCGGTGAGTCCAGCGATTGACTTGGCTCTAGGAGGGGGAATCAAAGAAGGGTCTTGGGTTATATTAACCGGAGATCCAAAGTGCGGTAAAACCACCACAGCATTACAGATTGCGGCTAATTGTCAAAAAGAAGAAAGGCCAATTATTTATCTAGACGCCGAGGGGAGATTAAAAGAAATGAACCTTCTTGGTGTGGATGGTTTAGATAAAGACAAGATGCAAATCATTCACTCCGAAGATGAACCGCTTAGCGCAGAAGCATTTTTGGATATCGCTGTCAAGCTGTGTAGCGCCAAGGAGAATTATGGCTGTGTTTGCATCATTGATTCTACCTCATCTCTGATGCCCGAAAGGGAGCTAGATGGCGACATGTCGCCGGGACGTGCTGGACTACCTAGGATATTATCAGTATTCTGTAAAAAAATGGGACAGATAGTACCCAACCAAAGAATAACTATGATTATTGTTACCCATTACATTACAAATACAAGTGGTTATGGGCCAACTAGAATGCCCGACTGTGGTAAAAAAATACAGTATCAAGCAGACACTAGAATGGAAGTTAAATCAATCAAGGCTTGGGAGCAATCTGAGAAGCAGGTTGGTCAGGCAGTTAACTGGAAAATCTTATGCTCTTCTATGGGGCCTCCGGGTGGCGAATGCCAAAGCTGGCTTAGATATGGAAATGGAATTGATAAAACGCAAGAGCTTGTTATTCTGGGTCAAGAGACTGGACTAATCGCCAAAGCCGGAGCTTGGCTCACATGTGAATTCATGCTTGGTCACTTAGAAACTGTAAAAAAGATAAATCCCGACCTAGACACATCAGACACAGAGCTTGTACTAAAGTCTGTAAAATTCCAAGGTCAAGAAAAACTATATAATTTTTTGATTGCAAATGAGGATGTTTGTGATATACTAGAAAAAGAAATAAGTTCAATGCTATGAAAGTGATCGGACTGGATGGCAGAGAATATAGCTGGTCCCCAGCTCGTAAACAAAGCAAAGGGCAAAATAAGTCTTCTCTGCATGAAAAAGCCCGCGAGGTTCTAAATGAAGTGTTTCCTTTTGATAGAGTACTTGAGGAGATATCTTTACCCGGAACAAAAAGCAATAAGAGAAACAGTACACTATATGCGGATTTTTATATACCAAACCGTAGTTTAGTAGTAGAGGTTCATGGTAGACAACATTTTGAATACGTATCTTTTTTTCATCAAGACAGGTTAGCCTTCCATAAAGCTAGAGCTAGAGATAGGGATAAAAAGGCTTGGTGTGAAATAAACCAAATTGAGCTAATAGAATTTTTATTTAACGAATCAGAAAAAGAGTGGAAAGAGAAACTTGAATAACCAATTCACTTCTATAAGTAATGATACACAGAGAGCCCTAGAGTTTCTACAGAAGGTAGACGACTGGATAGAGGATCGCAATGCCGACCTAGTTAAAAAGAATGAGGATATTGAATACATATTGAATCTTTCTTCCGAGGAAATAAACAATATGGAACAAAGTGCAGCCCTCTCTTATAGCTTCGTCCTATTCGCGCACTCTGAATATTTGCAGACACTGTATAATAAAGAAAAGGCTATTGTAGACTTTTGCCAGCAAAGCATGTGGTTCATAGTTGCCGACAAAATGGATAACTATGGGGGCCAATACGCAAAGTGGGAAACTAGGTTTTATTCTGCGATAAAAGAAAATCCGTTAGCTTCAGAATTAAATAGGTTAAAACTTGCTTCAGAAGCTAGAATAAATAGACTCTCAGGTAAATCTGATTCAATCAAAAAAATGGCATCCGTTTTACAAGAAATAGCAAGGAAAAGGCAATACTAATGTCTATAATTAATACAGCAAAAGAGCTGCTAAAAAAGGGAATAGCCCTCGATGATAATGAGTTAATAGAAATGGCAAACAATTTACTTGACTCGGCAACCGCATCCCCCTCAGCGGTTGCTAGTGAAGAGGAGGCCTCCGGTCAACCCGAACCGGGGAAGGACGCACACCCACGTCCAAATAGGCCGGAGCCCTCCGATTTTTTATCTGAAACCAAACAGAAAGAAAGGTTTAGGGATAAGCTTCCTGTTAATGAGGTTGAAAATAGAAAAAACTCTTTTATAGATGGTGGCGAAGACCATAGCGATGTAAAAACTCCAAGTGTAGAGCTTACACCAAGAAGGGAACCATCCCATAAGCGTAGCCAAGTATGTGAATCTTGCAGCAAGGAAATTCAGGTTGCAGAGATTCATACGCGAGAATTCTTTATTTGTGATGAATGCCTAACAAACAGGAGAAGATAATAATGACAGACCATCCAGATTCCAAAGCTAGAAAAGATCAGCTTCAATACCAACAAATAGTTAAGGCCGTCCTTTCATCAAACCCAATAAAATATATTAAGGTTAAGCAGCTTTCTGAAGACGCAAGACTACCAACAAAAGCTAACGAGTCTGACGCAGGATTCGATTTGTACGCTTCCGAAGATACCCAAATACCTAGCGGGGAAAGGGTAATGGTGTCAACTTCTATATCGCTTGCAATACATGACGGATGGGTGGGTCTTATTTGGCCAAGATCTGGAATGGCTGTGAAGCAGGGGGTTGATGTTTTTGCTGGTGTTATTGATGCTGGATATAGAGGAGAAGTCAAAGTATGTCTATACAATTCGGGAAAAGATACAGTAGAAATAAAAACAGGTGATCGTATAGCACAGCTATTGATACAAAAACTAGCTAACACTACACTTGCATGGACACATGGAGAACTCGACGACACGGGGCGGGGAGAGGGCGGATTTGGTAGCAGTGGAAAATAGATTTAAATATTATATCAATAGCAATTTTACATACCATAGGAGATGAAATGCCACTAAGAAAAAGAGGCTTAGAAGAAGAGGATTCAACTGGGTTATTAAAGAAAAAGAATGAAGAGAGAAAAAAGAAGAGGAATGATCGAGTAGAAAACCGTAGGTCTTTTAGGCTTGAGAAGATTGCCGCCATTAGAGACAAATTTTATGCCGTTGCAGCCAAACGAAAATGGCTGGTTTTTATGATTGTCGCTGCTATTGCGGCTTATCTCATAATCTTCAAAGGCGGTTTTAGTTTTGGCGGCGAGTGGGTCGATAAAGTAAAGGGTCTGTTTTGATAATAAACCCTGATATAAAACTAGATTTCGATGATGTTTTAATAGTTCCACAGAGAACAATAACGGCTAGTCGAAAATGGGTTAATGTTCTTAGAGAGTTTCAGTTTTTTCATTCGCCTAGAGTGTGGTGTGGGACACCCATCATGGTGGCCAACATGGATACCACCGGTACTTTCAATATGGCTAAAGCTCTTTGCAAAGAGGGCGTAACTACATGCCTACATAAACATTATCCATATGAAGAAATAATAGCGAAGACTAGTTATTGGAGTGACTGTAGAGACTATATGTGGTATAGTCTTGGTATAGGGAAAGAAATTAAAAATCTCATTAAGTTTGTAGAGACAACTGGCATCATCCCTAATATATGCATAGATGTTGCTAATGGATATACGGACGATTTTGTGACATTCTGTAACAGCGTTAGGGAGAAACTAGGAAACGAGCCCATAGTGATGGCTGGAAACGTTTGCACTCCAGAGATGGTTCAAGAGTTAATTCTTCACGGTGGGGTTGATATTGTAAAGATAGGAATAGGTCCCGGATCGGCCTGCACCACTAGATTAAAAACTGGTGTGGGTTATCCACAACTATCGGCTATAATGGAGTGCGCTCACGCTGCACACGGATTAAAGTCTTCAGATAAAAGACTTGGGTTAATATGTGCTGATGGTGGCTGTAGATATCCAGCAGATGTTTGTAAAGCCCTTTGTGCAAATTCTGACTTCGTTATGTTGGGTGGTATGTTTGCTGGAACGGAGGAATGTGAAGGAGAGTGGAGCTACGAAGGGGATCAAAAAAAATCCCTATCGTTTTACGGTATGTCTTCAGAAAAAGCCCAGACAAAACATTCAGGGGGATTAAAATCATACACGGCCTCAGAGGGAAGAGTTAAGGAAATACCATATAAAGGTGTTGCGAAAAACGTTTTATATGATATAATGGGAGGTATACGATCTTGTTGTTCATACATAGGAGCTACCTGTGTTAAGGATATGGGAAAATGCTCAGAGATGATTAGGGTTTCTAGGACACACTTTGACGGCAGTTTATAATGAGTATTTATACAATAGGTCTTACGATATTATTGTACTTTATTACAGGCTTTTACTGCGCTAAAGATAAAGATGTGGGTCACGCCATAATGTGGTTTTCTTATGGTTTTGCTAATTTAGGTTTATTATGGTACGAAATATCCAAACTAAAAGACATTTAGAAGATTTGGCGGCTGAAAGAGCTGTGTTGGCGGGGATGTGTCAGTACGGGCTAGATGTCTACCTAGACATCGACTACGTTGATACTGATTATTTCACAAACGAGACTAATCAGATTATATTTAACTGCATTAAGCACGTAGTAAAAGATAGTCAAAATGTAGAGCTTGCTTCCTTGCTTTCGGCAGCGAACCATCTAAACTTTTATGATAACATCAATAATTCTAATGAGATTGGTTTCATTAGATCTTTATTTAATTTGCCCATTCATAAAGATAACGTATCAATACACGCCGCCAAGATTGCTAAGTTAAAAGTTGCCAGAGACGTAAAAAAAACACTCAAAGCCTGCTCCAATGCAGTTGAAAAAATTACTGGCGAGGAGGATATAAATGAAATTATATCTTTGGTTGAAAATCCGGTTCTAGAGATTACTGACAGCATATACCAAAGAAGCTCAAATAAGCCAGAAATTATCGGTGAAGAAGTAGATGATTATATACAGTACTTAAAAGAGAATCCAGCCGACATGTCTGGAATAAGTACAGGCTTTCCACTTTATGATCAAGCAATTGGTGGTGGTCTTCGTAGAAAGTGTGTTGATCTTATTGCGGCAAGACCAAAAATTGGTAAGTCTATGTTTGGAGACGCCGTTGCTATCCATGTGGCTAAAAATCTAGGTATACCCGTCTTAGTTCTAGATACAGAAATGTCAAAAGAAGACCACTTAAACAGAATGTTGGCGAATATTAGCGGCCTTGAGATAAACAAGATTTCGACTGGAAAATTTGCCAACAGTGATCTAGAGACAGAAAAGCTAGAAAATGCAGCAGACACCCTCAGTAGCATCCCCTATCATTATATAAGTATTGCGGGACAACCGTTTGAAAATATCTTGGGGATAATGCGAAGATGGCTTTATCAGGAAGTTGGGTTTGATGAAAATGGAAGAACTAAAGACTGCCTGATAGTTTATGATTACCTGAAGCTAATGAGCTCTAGTACTATTTCCAGCTCCATGCAAGAGTATCAAGTACTTGGCTTCCAGATAACACAACTACACAACTTTTGTGTCAAACATGACGTGCCCTGCTTAAGCTTTGTACAGCTTAATAGAGATGGCATAACCAAGGAGTCTACGGATGTGGTTTCGGGTTCAGATAGGCTTATATGGCTGTGTACGAGCTTTACAATATTCAAGGCTAAGTCAGATGAAGAAATAGCAGATGACCTAGAAGAGAATGGAAACAGAAAGCTAGTTCCTGTGGTTGCTAGACATGGTGCCGGTATGGATGATGGGGATTATATAAATATGAACATGATAGGACAGTATGGAAAGATACTAGAAGGCCAAACACGCAGCCAACTTAGAATGTCCAATAAATCTAAAAATGAAGGATTTGAAGTTGAAGCTACTGGAGAATCAGCAGATATCCAAAATATCTAGCCAGCTATTAGAAAATTTACCTCTCTTGCTAGACACGCTAGAGATACAATATATAGAGTACCCCAACAGAATAGCCTTTCCGTGCCCAGTTCATGGCGGCGATAATGCGGAGGGGTGTAGTATCTTTACGGATGGAAATACGGCAAAGGGGAACTGGAATTGCTGGACACATAGCTGTGAAGAAGATTTTACAACAAATCTATTTGGTTTTGTAAGGGGTGTATTAAGTCACAGGAAGGGCGAAAAGGTGTCCATGTTTGACGCCGCAAACTTTGCCCTGAAATTTCTAAACACAGATTTAGGAGATCTAAAAACTTATAAGCTATCTGAGGCAAATAAGGATATCAAGTTATTAGAAATATTTGAGAGAGAGCCACCAAGGGAAAACGTTGGCATATCTAGAGAACAAATACTAAAAAGCATAGAGATCCCATCAAAATATTACATCAACAGGGGCTACTCAAAAGAAGTTCTTGAGACATTTGACGTTGGACTATGCATCAAAAAAAACAAACCAATGTCAAGAAGAGTTGTTGTTCCAATTTATGATGAAGACTATAATTACGTAGGCTGCATCGGCAGATCAACATCAGAAAATATGCAGCCAAAATGGCTTCACAGTAGAGGTTTTAGAAAAAGCTCATATTTGTATGGGTTAAATGTCGCAAAAGAGTCCATTATGAATACACAGACTGCCGTTCTGGTTGAAGGACAGGGAGACGTTTGGAGGTTGCATGAGGCTGGAATTACGAATGCTGTTGGAATATTCGGTGCAAGCTTGAGCGAGGACCAACTAATACTTCTAGAGAAAAGCGGAGCTTTGAACTTGGTCATTCTTACAGATACCGATGAAGCAGGCGAAAAAGCAGCCCAACAAATAGTAAAAAGAGGCGGGAGAAGATTCAACTACCACAGGCCTGCAATTTCCAAGAAAGATGTTGGCGAAATGACCATTCAAGAAATTCAAGAAGAGATACTTAATAATTCAAAAGGAGTCTTATCATGACGAGAATTCTAGCTTTTGCTGGAGCAAAACAATCCGGCAAAAACACATGCTGTAGCTTTTTACATGGATACCAAATGCGATCTCATCGTATAATTAAAGACTTTTCCATAAGTGATAAGGGAGAGCTAGTAGTAGGTACTGTTGGGCAGGATGTTGATGGAAATGATACTGAAAATAAGGGTGTTTTGGATGTAACTCGTGACGATATGGAATTTGCTGGGTGGGCGGCTTACAACATGTGGCCTTTCATCAAGCATTATGCGTTTGCTTCAACTTTAAAAGAACTGGCTATAGGGCTTTTTGGGTTAACCAAAGAGCAGTGCTATGGAACAGACGCTCAGAAAAACACCCTAACTTGGATGCGGTGGGAGAATATGCCCGCATACGATGGAGACAGGGAGGGTAGAATGTCTGCTCGTGAGTTTCTTCAGTATTTTGGAACAGATGTATGTAGATATATATATAATGATATATGGACTGACAGAACTATTAGTGAGTTAAGTCGCGAAGAGCCGCTAATTGCTATTATTTCTGATTGCAGATTTCCTAACGAAGTTAATGCTATAAAACAAGCTGGAGGAAAAATAATTCACTTAACCAGATCTCCCTACGAGGATTCACACTCTAGTGAAAATGCCCTCAAGGATTTCGATGATTATGACGCCGTAATAGACACAGAAAATCTAGATATACACTCTTCTTGTGTTGAATTAATTAATATTCTAGAGGAGTGGGGATGGCTTGGAAATGAGATTCAAGTTCCAGAAGAAGATGAAGCTGTAGATACAAATAAACCCACCCTCGTCGGTGGGATACAAAAGATAAAAGAGTAATATGTTAGTCACATACATTCGTAGTTCAAGCTACAATAATTATAAATTCTGTGAAATGCAATACTTCTTAACCTATGTCTTGGGCCACCAGTCTAGCTCAGGCAAGAAAGCCCAACTGGGTACTATTGTTCACAAGGTTATGGAAGTTCTTGGCGGCTGCAAGAAGATATTGCAGGACTCACCAAAAAAAGATATGGTTTTAGTAGACGATGGACTCGGTGAGGTTGAGTTTACAAAAAGAGGTTTAAATACAAAAAAGTTTGTAAACAGTCTAATCAAAAGAAGCTATGAGTATTACACAGAACCCTGCATTCACAAATATACAAACGCAGATTATAAATTTTGCGATAAGACAACTTGGGATGGTCTTGAGTATAATGAGGGACAATTCGACCCGAGGAAAAGAAATATTGTTGCGTCAGAGCCCCATTTTGATATTACCATAGACGAAGACTGGGCGAAGTATGAGTATGAGTTACCAGACGGCTCAACCGCCACAGGAAACTTAGCTATTAAGGGAACAATAGACTTAGTTACAGAAGTTGGCGACGGGGTAATTGAAGTCATAGACTGGAAGACTGGGCGAAGGCTTGATTGGGCAACAGGTGAAGAAAAAACGTATAGAAAATTAACGGTAGACCCACAGCTACTTCTTTATTATTATGCTATATCGAAAAAGTTTCCAGAGTATAACCAAGCTATAATGTCCATCTTTTTTATACGAGACGGAGGCCCGTTTAGCATGTGCTTTGATGACAGCGATAAAGCTAACTTTCTAGGGATGCTTAAGGACAGGTTTGAAGATATAAAGGCCAACATAAAACCAAGACCTATTTCTAGAGATAGGAGCCACTGGAAATGTACAAAGCTTTGTCACTTCTGCAAGAATGACTGGGAGGGTGAAAATACATCTATGTGTCAATATGTGGGAAACTATATTGATGAACACGGCATGGACAAAACAGTAGCTGATTGCACGGCAGAAGGATTTAACATAGGACATTACGAGGCACCGGGATGATTGAAGTAAAAATTACAGAAGAAATGAAAAAGCGAGCGTGGGCAAAATCTCGCGAAATGGGCATTATACGTAATTCTATCATGAAGGGAGACGGAAATATTGCCGGATTTCTTGGTGAAGAGGTTGCAAACGTGGTCATTGATGGTACAATAAGTAATACATACGACTACGACGTAGTTTCAAAAGGTGGTATTAAATATGATGTCAAAACAAAAAGATGTACATCTCCACCAAAACCATACTACGACTGCTCGGTAGCAAACTTTAACACTGAACAAAAGTGCGATAGATATGTATTTGTTAGAATAGAAAATAAGAATAAAAGATGGGGTAGAGCGTGGGTTCTTGGGTGGCTTGAACATGATGAATATTTCAAAAAGTCTCGCAAGCTTACCAAAGGTGAGGTTGACCCATCTAATGGATTTGTTGTTAGGGCGGATTGCCATAACGTTGCTATTTCAGAATTAAACGAGTTTAAAAAATGTGCGAAGTAATAAACCTACTTGAGTCAAATGCGCTTGAGCTTGAATACGTATCAGAGTGTGCCAGACTTATGTCTTCTCAAATACAAGGAGATTTTAAGCTAGTAATCAAGCACCACTGGCAACCGCTTCCCCCACCCGAAAATAAGTGGGTGGGCGTTATAAACCTATCTGATGAATCTCACGGTGTTCCGGTAGAGGTTCTTAGGCCAGACGTTGCGGTAATTTTTCAACCATACTATATTTTGGATAGATGGGATCTACCTTTTCATAACCCAAAGATAAGACCCTTTCCTCTAGGTCTAACAAATGGGTTTCAGGCACAGCCACTCCCAATAAAAGATAGAACATACGACGCCTGTTTTTCTGGAAACATATCCGACACAGGAAGTCGCAATATGTTTAAAACCCACATTGATAATGTGTGCGATCTAGGCAAATACAACATTAGCATGAATTATACAGACGGATTTCACAGCGGTATGCCTAAAGATGAATACGCCCAGATGTTGGGGGAATCTAAAATTGCGTTTTGCCCTGCTGGAGCGATAAGTAGGGAAACTTTTAGGTTTTACGAAGCTCTAGCT
>TARA_R110002020_G_scaffold266483_32_pt1 | contig 22079 bp, 22 predicted proteins | sample TARA_R110002020 | Tara Oceans TARA_R110002020 (sample SAMEA4396489) | marine metagenome | biome: Westerlies Biome; feature: [MES] marine water layer (ENVO:01000295) within the mesopelagic zone...; material: water (ENVO:00002006), including particulate matter (ENVO:01000060)...
TCCGCTGTGCGGGGAATTGAACACGAACGGCCGGCGCTGAAGGGAAGGCTCGAGAATCTCGAAGGCCGGAAACGTCTCGAAGCCGTCGACTGTCCGCATGCGTAGCACCCTGGTCGGGAAGTCCGATTTGCTGTCCGCCCCATCCAATGAGACGCCGGATCCGGGCCGGTGTCCATGGCTGTCGCGCCGGCCCGTCTCAACTTTCCGGAAACCTTGTTCTTTGACGCCGCTTTTACGCGCCGGGGAGCATGAAGGGGACGTACGCGGCGCATCAAGACGCTGCGGCGACGCTGAAAAGACACGGGGGCAGCCTTGCGCATCCTACTCGCCGAAGACGATCACGACATGCGGGCGTTCCTCGCCAAGGCGCTTGAGCGGGCGGGTTACCACGTCTCGTCGTTCGACAACGGACTGTCGGCTTACGAGCGACTGCGCGAAGAACCGTTCTCGCTGCTCCTGACCGACATCGTGATGCCGGAGATGGACGGGATCGAGCTGGCGCGGCGTGCGACGCGCCTGGATCCCGATCTCAAGGTCATGTTCATCACCGGCTTCGCCGCCGTCGCCCTCAATCAGGAAATGAATGCGCCCCGGGCCGCCAAGGTGCTGTCGAAGCCGTTCCACCTGCGCGAACTGGTCCGCGAAGTGGGCCGGATGCTGGAAGCCGCCTGAGCGGAAGCGCCGGGGATATCGGGCGCGCAGCCACCGTCGGTGGAAAGCCAGGGCACGGATCTGGAAAAATCCCGCAAGCATTCTTGCGAGCGCCAGCGAACCCCGCTATACGCACTGGTCTCGACGGCTCCCACGCCCCTTGGCGGCGCGGAGCCTCGTTTCGACTTCATCGGCCGTTCGGAGACGTCCCACCCCAATGCCGGGTGGATCCTCGTTCGGTCCTGACCGTCGGAACGCGGTCGGGCGGTTAGCTCAGCGGGAGAGCGCTACCTTGACACGGTAGAGGTCACAGGTTCAATCCCTGTACCGCCCACCATTACTTTCAATGACTTACAATGGGGTTTGAGTAGAGATCTTGTTATCAGCTGAACCTGGGCGCCCACCCGCGCTATCGTAGCTTGGGCACCGGCGAGTGAAGGTGTTAGTCGGCCTTGCCCCATACGAGCAGCGCACCGCGAGCGCTCCTTTTACATAGGAGCGGCCCGACCCGTGCTGCGCGATCAGCGATTCGAGGTCCAGGTCTTCGCTCTTCCCGCAGGCCAGACAAAAGCCGTACGTCTTGAGGTCGCCCAGCGCGGCGATCGGCGTACCCTTGTTCATCTGGCAAGCATTGAGACACGTCGAGCAGATTTCCAGCACTGCGAGCACGCCTACTGCCCGCCGCCCGGCCGGCCAGACTGCCGACCATGCGCAACCTCTACAGCCTCACCAAGGGCCAACAGGCGATCCGGGACTGAACGCGCGCGACCCGCGAGAGCGGCGGCACCCCCGTTCCCTGCCTGCGATATTCCCGGACTATCCGGTTCCGGTCGTGCGCACGGCCGAAGATGGCGAGCGCGAGCTGGTGATGATGCGACGGGAAATACCCGGCCCGAAGCCACTCGGCGAGCATCCGATCACCAACATTCGCAACACCCGAAGCCCGCACTGACGGCGATGGCTCGCGCCGGCTCACCGGTGCTCGGCGCCAGCGACGCGCTTTCTGCGAATATAAGGACACCAAGCCGCGGAAGACACCGACATGATTGGCGCTAGACGAGAGCCGGCCATTTTTCGCGTTCACCAGTATAAGGTGTACCTGGACCGGCACGCGCGGCACCAAGGCCGAACCAGTCGAGGTCGAGCACCAGTTCTATTCATTCCTCACATGTGGGCCGAGCACGATCGTCGGACCAATCCATCCGAAGGCAATGCCGGTCATACTCACGACTTCCGAGGAGATGGACGTCTGGATGCGAGCGGAATGGGAGGAGGCGGCTGCGCTCCAGCGACTGCTGCTGGATGATGGGCTGCGGGTAGTCGCGAAGGGCCAACGCAAGGATCCTTCAGAGTATCGGATTTGCGACCAGATGGGCTAACGTTGACGAAGCCCCGCTTCGATCAAGCTGTAAGTCAGGCGGACTCCCCCGTCCTGGGCGGTCGCCGTTACCGGGTCAGGAGACGCTGATCCAGGTCATCATCCCTCCGGCCGCATGCTCCAGCATGTGGCAGTGAAGCAGCCAGCGGCCAGGATTGTCAGCCACGAAGGCGATCTCCGCCGTTTCGCCACGGTCCATGAGCAGAGTGTCGCGAAGCGGGCCGAGCGAACCGTCGGACCCGACCTGGCGGAAGTGATGACCGTGTAGATGCATGGCGTGCGGCCAGGCGGTGTCGTTGTTCATCGCGATCCGCACCGTCTCTCCGCGATCGGTGGCCATCAGAGGCTCACTCGGCATGTCGGCCATGCCGTTGAAGGCCCAGATTTTGCCGGCCCGCGCCATCTCCTGTATGCCCATCATCCTGCCGCCCAACATGGCACCCCGCATGCTGCCCATGGCCCCACCCTCCATGAGCAAATCGGCACGGCGCGCGGACGTCAGATCACCGAGCTCGGCAACAGGGTTTGCGGGCAGCGCAGCCGGCGCAGCCAGCCGCTCTCGTCTCGCTTCGCCGTCCACCGAGAAGGTGCCAATCTGGTAGGCGCTCTTCCCGTCCTGACTGACGAGGGCCGCCTCCGCCCCATCCTCGGCCGTCACGTCTACTATCAAGTCTGCACGCTGTGCGGGGGCCAGAACGAGGCCATTGAGCGGCTCCGGCGCATCGAGCGGCATGCCATCGAGGGCCACGACCCAGCCTTCGAGGCCGGGCGCCCTGAGCGCAAAAATCCGCGCATTCGCGGCGTTCACGAGCCGGAGGCGCAGCCGAGAATTCCGAGATACGGTCTTTCGCCAACGACCGTCGCCATTCACCGTGACCCAGTTGCCGATCCGGCCGGCATGGGCCCAGTCGTGAAGGTTGTCAAACCCTTCCGCAATCTTGGCAGTCTCGGTCAGACGCCAGTCATCTATCAGCAGGACCTCATCGAAATCGACATCGGGCGCACCCTCCTGCTCCTCAACGATCAGGGCGCCATAGAGCCCTCTGGCCATCTGTTCCCAACTACGATCGTGGGAGTGGTACCAGTACGTTCCAGCATCGCGAACGCTAAAGTCGTACAAAAACTCCTCACCCGGAAGTACTGGCTCTTGCGTCAGCCCCGGAACCCCGTCCATCGCATTCTTGAGACGAACGCCATGCCAGTGAACAGTCGACGGCTCACTTAGCTGGTTGATAAACCGGCGACTTACCTTATCCCCTTGGCGCACCCTAACCTCAGGTCCCGGCACTCCCCCGTCATATCCCCAGACCGACGTCGGTTCGAACCCAACCGGCGCCAATCGGACGGAACCCCATTTGGCCACGAGAGATGTTGTCGTCGCAGCAGAAGTTGTCCGCATGTACCAGGGAGCCGCGACACCCCCGGCGACCAAAGACATGAATGCGCGGCGGGAAAGACAAGGTCTCCCCACATTCCTACGTAAGACATTCATTAAGATACCACGCTGATCATAGACGACAGGCAATGCAACAACGGAGAAGGCGCGAGGAGTCAGATGGCTTTCTATCGCAAGACCTGCAATCAGGACACCTGACGCCCCGCGAAATGATCCGACGAACCACTATCCGTGAAAATCTTCAGCAACACATTCACCTGCCATACCCAGGGCAACGATAATAGCCCCGATACCCAATTTCCCTTTCGCCTGGCAACCTGAGAAGCATATCAGTAAGCATTGGAACTTCAGAGGCGTCTCCAATCGAGTCGCCTTCGCTCACTGGAAGCAGGTCAATACTTAGGCCCAACGCCTCCAACTTGCTCCATCGGCTCTCCCCAACGTCTTGCCGTGGCTCCAGAAGAACGAGATCATCGCTGATCTTGAGCAGACCAATTACACCTCCGTCAGCCTCACCTATGGCCAGCGCCGGCCGACTCTCTGTCGTATATTCGAATACACACGGAGGTGTACTCGCAAACAACTGGGAGATATCTTCCTCGGTCAAGAACTCTGCATCAAGAGAAGCTATGTTAGGCGTTTCCAATGCCTCTTCTACGCTGACGACGGGCGAGCTAGAACGGCGTTTACTATGCTCACGCAGCCCTGACCGTTCGATATCCGCAATCATATACCGCATCTCAGCGATTTCTTTGTCTTGCGCGTATACTATCTCATCGGCAAGCTTCCGGACGCGACTGTCTTCGATACCAGCCCGGCTTGACGTCATAATCGCGATCGAATGATGAGGTATCATTGCTCGCATATAACTGAGGTCACCGACGGTGACTTGGCTGCGGACCAGCCAAAGCGCCATAGTAAAAATGAACACCGAACCCAAGAAAATTGCGATATTCAAAGTCCTTCTCGAATACATATGCAGCATGAAAGACAACATGATAACCGCCATAGCGGCGACCATGACGAAAGTCATGTACAATCGCGTCTCACTGAAAAAGACATGCTCAAGCAAAAATGTATTAAAATACATTATTATGTACATGACGACGCCGGACGTCATGATCATTGCAAAAAACCTCAGATACCTCATGCAACCCTCCGTCCATTAAGCCCCACCAACGCCCCGGAGCGACCGCGTTTCTATAAGAAAATTAAAAAAACCCGACAGGGGTGCGCGAATTCAATAAGCCGGATTGTGAACCATTAGAGAATATTCTTTCTGATCGATGCTTATCGTAATCTCGATATGGCTACTGTCCGCACCTGACACCCGCGGCTTCTCAGCAACAGCAATCAAATGGGACGAAGAAAAATCGATCTCCTCGTCGTACTCAACCATAATTCCCGAGAGATACGGATCAATCGCCTGCCCATTCAAAATAATCTCTGCATTCTCACCGCCAATCTGAACCCCGTTTATTTGAATGTTGTGCGAGTTTGAATTCGAAATCACCATCGAAACTCGCAGCTGGGAAGGATACGCTCCTCTCTCCAACGTCACATTTTCGATATCGACCCCTTCCAGTATTTCTGGGAAAGGCGCATATCCAGATGCCTGAGCAGAAACGCTAAATATCGCTAACGCCGCCGCCAACAGAATTGAAACCCGACTCATTTAGCTCATCTCACAATTTAACAAGCGCGTTTGGATTCGAAATAGCGCCAGGATGGGAGACCTGCCGCCCTCTAAGGCATCGGGCGGCAGGTCGTTATTTGATATCGACAACGGTGAGCTTACCTCGTTGCCGCTCTGCTACGAACTCTACAGCGCTACCCTCTTGCACCTCAGTAATCATGGCGGGGTCGGCAACCGCGAACACCATCGTCATCGCCGGCATGTCGAGGTTCTTGAGTTCCTCGTGCTTTATGGTGAGCTTGTTGAGCTTGGCGTCGACCTTCTGGACGACACCTTTCGTGTACTCCTCCGCAGCTCCCGAAGAGACCGCCAGCCCGAGAAACGCGGCGACGGCAATCGTGCGCCCAATGGTCTTCATTTCAGCGCCCTTTCTCACGGAGTGGTGACGAGCAGCGGCCCGTGCATGCCGCTCTCGTAGTGACCGGGGATGAGGCAAGCGAATTCGAACGTGCCAGCCTCGGTGAACGTCCACACGATTTCTCCATTCGCTCCGGGCATGAGCCTGATGGCATTGGGATCGGCGTGCTCCATTTCGGGGAACCGCGCCATCACCGCCTTGTGCTTTTCGTTCGCATCCGGCGCGTCCATGACGAACTCGTGCTCGAGCTCGCCCGAGTTCGTCACCTCGAAGCGGATGGTTTCGCCCCTTCGGATCTCGATCTCAGAGGGCTCGAAGACCATCATGCCGACGTCCGTTTCGTCCATGCGGACGCGGATCGTCCGCGTGGCGTCTGCCGCGGCCCCCGGCCGTCCGATTGCCATTTCGTCGTCGTGCCCGCCGGCATGCGTACCGGCCGCGAAGGCGGGCGCAGAAGCGGTTGCCGTGGCGAGCGCGATTGCTGCTAAAGCTTTGATCATAGATAAGCTCCTCGTTGGATTGAAGTTGCAGGTGCGTCGAACGCCGGCCCTCAGTGACCGGAGTGACCTTCCCCGGTTGCCGTATGGGGCGCGCGGCCGGAGGAAGACTGGATGGGTTCGTGGTGTTCGGTCGGACCGGGAGCCCGTGCAGCCGTGGGGAGCTGTCCCGTCCATTCGTAGGCGACGGTGCCGGGCGGGTGCTCATAGTCTCCCGGATCGGAATAGTCGTCCGCGGCGAGCCCTTCCCGGACCTTCATCACCGTGAACATCCCACCCATTTCGAGTGCGCCGAACTGACCCCAACCGGCCATCATGGGGATCGTGTTGTCGGGCAGAGGCATGGACATTTCCGCCATCTCGGCCATCCCCGTCTCGCCCATCGGCATGTAGTCGGGCTGCACAAGACGGATCATTCGGGCGACCTTGGCCTTGTCCGCCCCCATCGGAGTCGGAATGTCGTGACCCATGGCATTCATGGTGTGATGGGACTTGTGGCAGTGCAGCGCCCAATCGCCCGGATGGACGGCGTCGAACTCGTAGGCGCGCATTGCCCCGACGGGGATGTCGATCGTGACCTCCGGCCAGCGGGCCTCCGGCCTCACCCAGCCTCCGTCGGTGCAGGTCACTTCGAAGTCGTAACCATGCATGTGGATTGGATGGTTGGTCATCGTCAGATTGCCCACGCGGACCCTGACGCGGTCGTCCTTTGCGGCAACCAGTGGCGCGACGTCCGGAAAGACACGGCTGTTGATCGCCCAAAGATTAAAGTCCGTCATCTCCATCACTTTTGGCATGTAGGAGCCTGGATCTATGTCATACGCAGAGAGAAGGAAGACAAAATCGCGATCAACAGGCATGAAGTTCGGATCCTTTGGGTGGATGATGAACATGCCCATCATCCCCATCGCCATCTGAACCATCTCATCGCCGTGCGGGTGGTACATAAACGTACCGCTCTTCACGGCGTCGAACTCGTAGACAAAGGTCTTGCCGGGCGGAATGCCGGGCTGAGTGAGACCGGTCACTCCATCCATTCCGTTCGGAAGGATGAGCCCGTGCCAATGGACGGTCGTATGCTCGGGCAACCGGTTCGAGACGAAGATGCGGACCCTATCCCCTTCCACGCACTCGATCGTCGGCCCTGGCGCCTGCCCGTTGTATCCCCAGAGGTAGGCCGTCATGCCCTCCCCCATCTCGCGCTCGACGGGCTCGGCAACGAGGTGGAATTCCTTCACCCCGTTGTTCATCCGGAATGGCAGCGACCATCCGTTCAGAGTGACGACCGGATTGTAATCCGGCCCGGATGATGGTCGGAGCGGAGGCTGCGTTGCCGCACTCTCCATGACCGGCGCTTCGGGAAGGGCGGCCGTCGATGACCTGGACCAGGCGGTGCTGCTGGCCAGAGCCAACCCCGCCCCCATGAACTGTCGTCTTGAGAACATTCCAGAGACTCCCTTGAGGTCAGTCATCATCGCCTCCGGCAGCGGCTTTCTCGGCCCCGCCTCCGGACTCGACTTCTCCGCCGCCGTAGACCGCGGCGGTCAGTCCCGCTTCCGCCAAGTAGAATTCTCTCTTCGCGTTGACCGAAAGAATGATGGCGTTCAGCTTCGAACGCGTGTCCGCGAGAAGATCGAATGTAGACGTGATCATTCCGTTGTAAGTAAGTATCGCTTCTTTTTCTATATTCACCCGAAGCGGCACGACGCTTGATCTATAGTGCCTGGCAATATCGTATCTGGACCGGTACGCCCTGTAGGCAGAACGAGCTTCGGATCTGATTTCCACCGACTTGGCGGCGTAGATATTCGCAGCCTTGAGATAGCCGAACTCCGCTCTTCTCAGGCGAGCCTGGCCGCTGTCGAAGATCGGAATTTCGAGGCTGACTTCAGCTATTGCGGTCAGGTCGTTGGAGCGCTCTTCGGAGCCGTCCTCACGTTCTTCAATTTCCTGTTCTATTTCAGGGCCGGCCGCGAGCTCGAGGTCGGATACGTAGCGTGTCGCCCTGGTCAGGCCGTAAGACTTCGCAAGACTGTCGAGCTCGAGCCGGGCCACCTGGAGGTCCACGCGGTTGCGGAGAGCCTCCGCCTCGATGGCATCTCTTCGGACTGGCTTTCCCGGAATCGCCGGCAGCGAGTTGGGGACCTCAAAGTCCAGCTGCGGGCCCCACAGCCCCATGACGCGGACGAGGTTTTCTTTCGCAAGCTGGGCCTCGAGCCGCGCCTCGGCCGTTTGAGCTGTCAGTTCCGAGTAGAACGCCTGCTCGCGGGCCTGCTCAATCTTCGGATAGGCTCCCGTGCGGCCCAGCTCAGCGGCAAGCTCCGCCGCGGCATCCGCCGCGATCCTGGCCCGGTTCAGGTAGGCGACCTGTTCCCAGGCGGACACGGCCTCGATCCAGGCAACCCGCACCTCGGTCGCGAGTGCCAAAGTCGCCTCGTAGGCTCTCAGACGCGACTGTAGAAGCCGAACCTCCGCGATCTCGAGCCTGCGCTCCCGCGTGAGAACCCAAACAAGGTTCGACGCGATCACCCCCTCCAACGTCCGGAGGCCGCCGATGCCCATATAGCTCACCGCGAGGGTGGGGTTTTCGGGAATGCTCTCCTGCCAAAGATCGGCGACCGACATCCCGATCTCGGCATACGCAGCCTGAAGGCTCTTGTTGTTGAGGAGCGCGACCTGAACGGCCGCATCGGCATCAACGAATTTAGCTGAGAGCAGATCCCGCACCTGCCCGCTGACCTCCGCGGCCTCGGCTCGATCCTGGATCCACACCGTCCTCTTGCCGAGCGTCTGGCCCGCCTTGTCGCCAACCGCAGAGAAGCCCGCCTTCGTATCGCTGAAGTCGCGGACACCAACGCACCCTGCAATGAACAGCGGGAGAACTACGGCAGCTCCCACCGAACGAAACGATACCTTCATCGCGGCCCACCCTCATTTTCCAAGGGCACTTGGCCGCGCTGATTTTCGGCCGCACCGTGCGGCGAAGAAGCCCGCGAGTCGAGATCGACTGCGCTACTCTTGAAACCCCGTGGGCTCTCTGGGACTCTCGCGGTGTATCCGCTGATGATTGATTGGTATGCGGCGATCTGCAAACCAATTGCGGGATTGTCGGGAGCACTACCAGACGAGATGTCGGGAAGCCCCCACGGAGCGTTGGCGGCGCAACCAGCGACCAGCGCGCCGCACATGCCGACGCTTAATGTTCGAAACATTTGAAGCCCAATGATGGCACCTCACGATGACACGATAACCGCGCCATCCTTCCGCGAAGGTGCTGTGATTCCAGGTCCGCCAAATCATCGTGCATGCGCACGACAAGCGGCTCTCCTACGGAATGCATGGCGCGGTTTCGCGCCACTCTTCCTCTCGGCTACCCGTGGGAAGCCAGAGGCATCAGGCCTTGGGAGGTTTATAGTCGGAGGGGATCAGTTTGCCTGTCAGAACAGGCGTCTCAGCTGGCAGGGTTTTCCATGCCGGCGCGGGATGTGTCACTCGATGTCCGTCAGAACTGACAAAAACCGAGTGACAGTCCATCGCACACTTTCCATCCAGCATTTTGGAAAAATGCTTATGGCTTGATGGAAGCTGGATCTCTGGCTGCGGCACATGAGCATGCTGCACCGAAACCACTTCCGAAGCGCCCGAAATTGCTTCGGTAGCTGAAGCGGGCATATCCATCCCCGCCGCATTAACGGAATGCGAGAAGAAGACAGCAAAACACACCAGCCCTGCAGCAAGCAGCCGAGCGGCGAATCCTGTCATGATTTCCCGATTCCACATACCAGGAGAGCTATCCGATCCGTTGCAGACCGTCCACCCCCCTCATCTCACGAACTTGTTAAAATTCATCATTCAAATGATCGCTCGATTATGCCTAATTATTGTTGGTAAATTCAATGGAGATTTTGTCAAGATATTGAAAATATTTGCACATTTTTGTGAAAAAGCGGTATATATTAAGTCTTCCTTCTAATACCTACCGCCAACTAATAACCCAAGACCACACCTGATCGGCGGCAGCCAGCACAATCCCGACCGCCGTTATAAATGCAAAAAGGAACCCGGCGAACATTTTACTTGCTGATGCCATTGTCGCCAGGGGCATCAATGCCTTTCGGAACTCGTCGAAGCCATCACGCACCTCCTGGCGAAGCTCTCTCATCTCTCGTTCCATTCGGCCCCTATCGGAACGTGCCTCTTTCGTCATCGCCTCCAAACTTGAGACGCGCTCGGCCAGAGTGCCAAGTGCGGATTTGGTTATCTGGTCGTCATCCAGGTTTCCGCCGGTCATCTGGGCCTCACGCGTCTCAAACCGTCTGCTGTTCCGCTCTGTTGTTTGCCGACGGCGCTATGCCGTCGGCCGGTTCGCAGGGGCCAGCCAAACCCCGGCGTAGCTGATCACCGCCGAAACGACACCTGCGAGCACGTAGCCCCACCACGGAGCCTCGACGCCGTGAGGAATGGAGACGGCCATCACGCCAGGCGCGGTAGCTCCAGCGGCCACAGCGCCGGCGACGGCCTTCGAAACTTTCCTGATGTCCATGAGATAGTCCTCCAACAAAAAAGCCGCCTCTAAGGGCGGCGGGTGAGATCGGAATGAAGGGAAGTTAAACTGGCGACGGCTCAGTCCAGGCAGACGTAATGGGCGCTGACCCAGCCCAGATAGCCGGCGGGCGTGCGGGCCTGGTACCAGCCGTCGTCGGTGTCCTGGATGGTCAGCGAGGTTCCTCGAGGCAGACCGCCTATGATGTCGCCCATGGGTGCACGGCGGAAGTTGAGCCACGGCGCCGTGGTGGAGCCACGAAGAGCCATGGCGACCGGCTCGGCGCGGTCGCCGCCCAGCGGCTCCTCGATCTCGCGCTCGACCAGGCCCTCGGCCAGCCGATCGCGCACAGGAGTGCGAATTCGATCGCCGATGGCGCGCGCGCCCTTGATGGAAGCATCGAAGGAGAGCCGGGTGTAATCCCACTTGCCGCGCTGCCAGATGCCAAGATTGTTCTCGACTTCGGCGTGAGAGAGAACCGTCTCGGGCGTCGGATCGATGCGGTATTTCCGGCAAAGCTCGACGACGAAATCGATCATCGCGTCCCACTGGGTCTTCATCATCGGATACCGCCCCGAGCGGAACGGGCTTTCCGTGGCACCCGCCATGCAGGCAAGCGAGACTCCGATTGAGCCGGTGTTGCAGGCCCGGGTGTGAGCCGCGTAGTTGCCGCGGATCGGACCCTCATTGTCCTTGATCGATCGATCGCCGCGTACGGCGTTGCCGTCGCCCTCGAGGATGAAGTGGTAGTGGGCGCGATCAAGGGCGGACGCTGTGTGCGTGCCGGCCGACCAGTGAAGGATGACGCGCTTCATGGTTGCGGCCGGAAGCCACGAGGCTGGGATCGTCATGATTGGTCTCCTGGAATCAAAAAACCCCGCTGCAGGGCGGGGCTTCGGTCGGTCGTCTTGTGGCCGGAAGGTCAGGTTCTGGGCTTTTCATCCTTCCCTGCCCCTCCGCCTGGTTGCTTGATGTCGAGGCTGGTCACCGCCCCACCGTTCTTGTTCGCACGGTGCGTGCGTGAGGAGATCCGGTAGGTTCCGTCGATGCCGGGCCGGGTGCCAATGAGCACGAAGTCAGCCTCCGCATAAGCCGTCTCCACCAGGTCGAGCTCGACCGAACCGCCGCCGGTGTCCCGCTCAGCGTCTCGCTTGCGAGCCGCCGCTTGTTCCCGCGCCTGCGCCTGGTCGGCTGCAGGCACGCGGACGGCATTGGTCGCGTCCGGCCCGTCCCGTTCCAGCTCGAAGTCGACCTCCTCTTCCCTGAAGGTCGCCTCTTCCCGATCGAAGTACCGGACCTTGGCGCGCCGAAAGGCCGACCGGCCCTTGAAGGGCGAGATGTCCCAGTTGATCACGTTGCTGCCCAAGCCAACGAGACCGACGACAGTCGGTAGATCCGTCCCGGACGGGGCCTTGCCGTCTCCCCTCTCCTTCATCACCGCCCGGTCGCCGCGGATCTTGAAGGTCGCGCCCAGCTCGCGCGCCAGGCGCTGCCCGAGGTGCAGAAAGCTCTCGCCCTCGGCTGACCAGTAGTCACGGGCGATGCCGGCGAGGCTGTCGGAGACGCTGACACCGGAGAGCCCCGCATGGCGCGCCGCCTTGTCCAGGAACGCCTGGAGGGTGTCGTCATCGAGATGGAAGGACAGTGGCTCCTTGACCTTGCTGCGGCTGTCGAAGCCCTTGGCGCCGACCGAGAGCGTTCGGCCGCCCTGCTTCGCTCCCCGCGAGCGCACGCTGTCGACGGTGCCGGCGAACACCGACACATGATTCAGCCAGACCTCGACCTTGGCACCATCCTTCGGCAGCTTCAGCTGGCCATCGCTGTCATCGAATTCCAGTGAGCATGTATCGCCGGCGCTGCCGTCGCGGTCCGTCACCTCGATCGAGGTCAGATACGGCCGCATGCGCGTCGTCATGTCGACTCCGTCGACTTCGACCCGCCAGTCCACTTTCCAGGGCATCGACAGTCCCAATCGAACAAGAGGCGAGGAGCGCGGGAATTAGTCAAAGAGGCTCACGACTTTCCGAGCAGCGGAGGTCCGCTTCGGCATCTCCGGCAGAGAGACGACGGTGCCGAGGGGGAGGAAGGGCCCCTTCTCCGCCAGGCCCGGGTTGGCAGCGAACGAGGACGCGACGAGCTCGCGGCCACGAACGCCGTGACGGCGCCAGAGAAGCAGATCGAGGGTGATGCCCTCGCCGCGGATCGTGATGGTCTCGGCCATAGCCCCACTCCTCAGAACGCACCGAACAGCGACAGGAGCCCCTGAATGACCTGCTGCCCATCACCCTCTTCCGGCGGAACGCTTTCGATTTCGATCGTGTAGGTGAGGACGAAGCCGACGCCGTCCCGCATCAGCTCCTTGTGGCCTTCGCTGATCTTCGTGATCGCGTACCAGCTCGGATACCGGAACCCGTCGCCGCGCTGCAGAGGGAAGCGGACGCCGTTGCGGCGCATCGAATGGGCCAGCTCCAGTTCGGTCAGTCCGCCAATCTTCGAGGGTAGCAGCTGCCCCTTGAGGACGATTCTGTCGTCGCCCTCGCCGGTGAACTCCTTGCCGTTCGCCGTCCCGATCAGCGGCTTGGAGGCGAGCACCGCATCCGCCGTGCGCTCGACCTCGTCGACGTTGAACGGGAACGTGTCGAACGTCAGGGATCCCATCATGTAGAGCATGGCGGTCAGTACCCCGGCGTTGCTTCGAGATCGGCCTGGACGCCCGACACCATGTCGCTGAGCTTTCGTCCCACGTCCCGACTGAAGGCATCGGCGTCCTGCGCCTCGTAGACATTGAAGGTCGCGGCAACGTTGACGTTCGGCCGAGGTGGCGGGTTGGTCAGGTTCACGTCCTGGACGCCGCTCGGCTGCGTCGTCACCGGGCCGCCCGTCACCTCCTGCGGGCCGGTCGACATCCGCTCAAGGAACGAGTTCAGAGCTTCGGACTGACCGGTGCCGATCCGCCCTCCGATCAACGCGCCGGCGTCGGCCGCCGAACCACGCTGATCCCCAGTATCACCGTGCCCGCCGTTCAGTTTGCGCCGCATCTCGCCGATGAAGTCGGACAGCCGCTTGGTCAGAGCGCCGTCGAACTCCTGGACTCGCCCGCGGGTCTCCTGCGCCCGTGGACCAAGTGGATCGTTCAGAACCGCAGCCATGGACATGAGAATGCCGAGAGCACTCCAACCCATTGGCGCACGCCGATGGGTCACGGGCCGGTTCTTCTGTGCGCCCGACGGCGCATTTGGCTTTGGCTTCGGGTCCCAGGGACCGCGCGCGTCCTTCTTCGTCGACTGCCCAGGCGTCGGGCCACCGGACGGCCTGCGGGGACCACCACGGCCACCCCCGATCGTCCGCCCCAGGGCCTTGCCGCCACCCCAGAGCCAACGCAGCGCCCGGAGTGGCCCGATCAGCATGCCAATACCGATCGCGATCGTAGCCCAGTCGACGGCCTCAAGCCCCTTCAGCACGTCCACGAAGTCGCGGAGCGATCCGACATCCTTCACCGCGTTGATCACGGCGGTGATCCCGGCCGCGATTGCGAACAGCCGAAACGGACCCCACAGGGCGAAGCCGAGCTTCAGTGTGAGGCTGAGAGCCTTCAGACCTGCGGCGAGGGAAAGCATACCGACGCCAACACCAATTCCCGTTCCGGAGCCCGTGAGGCTGCCGATCGCCTCACCGACCTTCCGGAGCCCGCCGGCGACATCGCCATCCGCGATCTGACGGAGCGAGGAGCCCAGCTCCTCGAAGCGGCGCGATATGCCGGCGAGGGACTTCTCGTCCTGCTTCTGAATATCCCGGATCTCCCAAGGCATCATGTCGTCGGTGATGGGCGTGCCGAACACGAAGCGGCGGAGATCCTTCAGCCCGGCTTTCAGGGCCTTGAACGGATCGGAGTTCGTGCCGCCGATTCCCTTGGTGAAGCCTGCGTAGGCGGCGCCAATCCGGTCGAAGACGCTCGTCTTCAGATCGTCGCCGCGGAGCGCATCGGCGAGATCCTTCGCCACGTCGCCGAACACCTCGGCGAGCTTCGCACCCATCTCGATCCCGATCGCCCTCAGATTGTTCATCAGGAGGGCGATCTTGTTCGCAGCCGTGTCAGCGCGGTTCATGTACTCAGTCTGGACCGAACCGGCATAAGCGGCCTCGTTCGCCGCATACCCGAAAGCCTCGCCGAGCACCTTCGGATTGTTGACGAGCTTCATGAAGTCGTCGGAGAAGTCCTTGCCGACGAGATCTGCGATCGCGCCCATCGCCCGGTCGGGATCCATCTTGTTCAGCGTTTCGAACAGGAGGCGCATTACCTCGGGACCGTTCTTGTCCCGGAGCTTCCGCCACTCCTTGAACGAGATGCCCATCGCCCTGAAGGCCTGATGGGTCTTCTTCCCAGGCTTCGCGAGGTTGGTCGCCAGGGCGTTCAGGCCGCGCGCACCAGTCTCCGAGACGATGCCGGAGGCAACCATGGCGGCGCCGATCGCCGAGATCTCCTTCGCGGTCAGCCTGAGCCCGGTCGCCGCACCAGAGGCCCGGTTGGTGAAGTCGAGGATCTCGTCGGCGCGGGCCGCCATGTTGTTGGAGAGGTGGTTGGTGACGTCGGCCAGTCCCTCCATTTCGGTCTGGGTGAGCTGGTAAACGTTGCGGAGCTTGGCGAAGATGTTTCCGGTGTTCCCCGCCTCCATCCCGAACGCGACGGCCGATTTCGCCGTGAACTCGGTGAAGCGGCCGAGATCGCGTACCGCGATACCGGCCTGCCCGGCCTCCGCCATGATGTCGGCAAGCCCCGATGCGGCCATCGGCATGCGCTTGGAGATGTCTAGCACCTCCTTGCGGAGCTTCGCGAAGCCCTCCGGCGAGGTGTCGACCACCTTCTTGACGTCGGCCATCGAGCTTTCGAAGTTCATCGCCGCGCCGATCGTGCCGCGATAGGCTTGGCTGAGGCCGATATAGGCGCCGCCGAGCGCGATCACTCGCCCTGCGAGACGCCCGAAGCCCGCTCCACCGGTCGAACGACCAAGCGCCCGCGACTGTCCCCGGAGACGGTCCATCGTCGCGGAAATGCCCCTCGCCCGCTGCGAGACACGGTCCTGCAGCGTGAGGCGAAGGGTGGACTGAAGGGTGGCCATCTATCGAAGCCCGCGATTGAGGGTGCTGTGAAGACGCGCGGCGGCGTCCGCCCAGGCGAGAGCCTCGCCACAGCGCATCTTCAGGACGTCAGAGATCGGCGTGTTGAGGGTGTGGGCGATCAGGACGGCGACGTCTCTCCATCGCCGCCCACGTCGTTTCCCAGGAGCGCACCAGCCCGTTTGGTGATCTCGCCAAGGTCCCTCGCCTTGATCTTCATCACCGCCTCGAACGGCATCCCGGTGACGACGGACATCAGCCGGGCCATGTCGCGCATATCGCTCTGACCGCCGCCCGGCATTTCCTCCACAGCGATGAGATCGCTCATCTCCGCCTCGCGGAAGGTGAGCTCCGTATACGTCTTCCCCTCGTGTGGGATCGGGCTTTTCAGGTGGATCGTCAGTTCGGAGGACGAAGTCTCCGCAGCAGCGTTCTCAGTTTCCATGGCGGTTGGTCTCTTATCGGAGGGTCAGAACGGAAAAAGCCGCCCGGAGGCGGCCTTGCGGATAGGATCTGGATGGAGTTGAGGTCAGGCGCCGAGAGCGCGGCGGGTGCCGGCGGTGTGGTCGACGCCCTTGGTGCGGATGACCCGCTCCCAGAAATCCCAGTACCAGAGTTCCTCACCGTCGATCAGGAACTCGTAGTGCGTGACCTCCTTGAGGGCATGATTGCAGCCGGCGAACTCGTCGGGTGCACTGTCGTCCGGTGTCCATTCCTGGACAGCGCCTTCGATGATCGCCCGGGCGGGAATGTCGAGACCGGTCTTCTTGTCCTTCAGCGCGCCGGCGAAGGTCCATTTGTCCCTCGTGCCGAGCACGCCGAACACGGACGGATCGAAGCCCTTCGCTTCGAAGGCCGGCTCGACCGTCTCGACGCGGGGAAGCAGGAAGTCCACGGAGCCGACGCCGCCGCCCGGATTGTGGGAGGCGGTCGCGAAGGTGATCGGCGGCAGGGTGATCTTCACGATCGTGGTGGCGCGGCTGTCGCCGGCGACCTCGGCGCGCCGCACGTCGACGGCGGTCAGCAGATAGAGGGGCTGCATGGTCAGGGTTCTCCAGAGTGAGGATCCGCAAGGTCAGCCGGCCGAAGTTCCGCCGCGACCAGGACGCATCAAGAGGCGCGAAGGAGCGGAGCTCCGACAGGGCCGAAGAGAAAGGCGGCCGCGCTATGCGGCCGCGTCCAGGCGGGCGATGATTTCGGCGACGAGGCCTTCGACCGCGGGCCGGTAGCGCCGCACCTCATGGTTCGCGACTTTGAAAGCCGGCGCCGGTTCGATCCCGAGATTGACGGTGAGGTTGCCGAGGCGGATCTGTTCCGGAGAATTCTTGTCAGCCCGGAACGCGACGTCGTAGCCGAGGATATCGTCGTCGGCCTTGTGGTCGCGGAGCATGAACTTCATCGAGTTGAGCCAGGCCTCGACGAGGTCGGCCGAGATCTTCCGGCCGAGGAACTGCCGGGTGATCTGCATCAGCTCGACGGTGATCGCGTCGGCGCCGCGCACCTGGTGGATCTGCGACCACAGGTCGCCGGTCGTGGCGTTATCGGTGCCGATGAAGACGAAGCCGCCGTCAGCGATCGCGCCGTCGACGCCGGTCTCTCCCTCAGCGACGATCGAGACGCTCGCCTCGAGCATCTGCTGGCCTTCGGTCGAACCGTCGAGGAGCGAGAACGGGATTTTTCGCGAGAGGCCGGCCAGCCCGTAGATCGCCCGGTTCGCGATCGGGTCGAACGGCTTGCCCGCATTCTCGTTGTCGACGCGCTGGAAGAGGCCGATCACGCGCGGGCCGATGGGACGGGTGACGAGATCCTCGCCCTCGTAGACGCGACCGGCGATGCCGATCGGCATCATCCGCTCGGAGTTCATGGTCTCGCGCGCGTCGATCGCGTTCGCCGACGAGGTATCGTCGACGTCGACGGGCGAGACCGCGAGGATCTTGCCGAGGGCAGCCGGCAGCGCCGCGACGATCGGGTTCGTCGTGTCGAGATCCGCCCGCCAGGTGGTGCGCCCGAACCACGCCAGCCGCGGCGTGGCGTTCACGGCCGAGGGGATGTCCTGCACCGAGTTCACGATGTTGACGATGTTGGCGATCGTCGCCGGAGTGTCGGCACCTTCCGCGACCCGGACCACGGTCACGTCGGCACCGGAGTTGATACCGTCGAGCTGGGCATTTATGCCCTTGACCGCGTCGGCCAGGAGACCGGTGCCAAGGGCGGCGACGGCGGCGCTGTCGCTGGTCGAGAACCGGACCGGGGTGTCGACCGGAAACGTCTCGGCCGAGGCGTCCGCGGACGTCTCGACGAGAAGCGCCTTTGAGAAGTCGGCGCCGAGAACCGGCACGGGCTCGTCGGCCGGCCGGCTGAAGGTCATTCCAAACTGCGGTGCCGACATCGGCTCCTCCTATTGCGGGCAACAAAAAACCCGCCTCAAGGGCGGGTTCGGGGAAGTTCAGGATTTCGAGGGTGGAGCGGTCAGGTCCACCAGGCGTCATCGGCGAAATCGGTCGGGAGTTCATCGAGATTGGCCAGGGCAAAGCTCGCCTGCCAGATCGGTTGCCGGAACGCTGCGGCGGCCGCCAGGATGAGATCCCACTCAGCCGGGGTGATCTCCACGTCTCCAGTCTCCGTCGAGATCCCGATCGACGTTTGAGCGATGACGCCACGTCGGACCAGGTCGCAGAACTGCGTGACCTCGTCCCAGCCGCGCATATCGTCGGCGGTCGTGCCGATGATGTGAACTCCGCGCTCGTCGCCGAAGTCGAAGAGAAAACCGACCGCGAGGCGGCGGTCGCGCTCCTGTTCGAGAGTCCACGCCTCGGCTTCCGGTTCGGGATCGGCCGCTGGCGCCGGCACTGGAGTTTCGACGAGCTCCCACTCGGCGCCGGTCCACTGTGCGAGCTTTCCCTCGGGAATATTCGGCGGAGCCGTTTCGACGCACCCGGCAGGAATGAGGGGCTGCCCGCGCAGCACACGCGGAATGACCTCGCCGACGAAGAACCCCGCCGCGTCCGTCTGATAAACAGTCATGGCGTTGCCTCCTTACCCAACCACGACACACCGCCGGATGGCGGTGTTGATCGGGCGTGCTTCACCGCCACCCGCTGCAGCCGTCGTGAAGGTGTGGGTGTGGTTGCCTTCCCCGTTGATGGCGAGTGTATGGGCGTGGTCGGGCGTCGGATCGGTGCCGCCCGCTGCGGTGAGCGACCCGCCGTCCGGGTGCGAAGCGGCATGCCCCGCCCCGGTGCTGTGCGTATGGTCGACATTGCCGACCCAAAAACGCTGGTAGGTGTGCGCATGGTAGCCGGCCCCGTAAGTCGAGCCGGTATGGGCATGCCAGCCCGCGAGGGCCGTCGTCCCGGTGTGGGTGTGCGAGAGGTTGGCGCTGCCCTGGAACGTGCCGAGGACGCGGCCGGGGTCAACCGCCGCACCGCTGTTGGCAGCACGTGAGAACGTGCCGCGAAGGTCAGGCATGCGGAAGGTGGTCGCCCCGTCGCCACGGGACCACTGCAGCCTTGCAGCCAGCCAATCCACATCATCCATGAGAAGAACACCGGCGTGCGCCTGGACCTTCGCCCAAAGCACCGGGAACAACGCCCGGCTCAGAAGTGACCCATCAAGCTCCGCGAGGTGATCCGGCAGGGTGTCGAAGCCCCAGTCGACGATGGTGCCAACATCGCGGGAGTGCAAAAGGTCCAGGACATCCTGCACCGTGGTGGCGCCCACCTGTGCGGCCGTGACCTCGTGCGGGTTCCCTGTGTCCGCGCTGTGGGTAGCGAGCGCGTCGGCCGTGGCCGTCTGAGACGCCGCCGTCGCAAAATAGCCCACGGCATGCCCGCCGAGCTTCTCGGCGTTCGGCGCGGTGCCGGTCGCCAGGATCTCGTCGATCTCATCGCGAGCGGCGGCGATGTCCGCCTGCAGGCCGGCCAGCTGGGGAGCGACGGTGGCCTGGATGTAGTCGAGCGAAGCCTGGATCCCCAGCGCCACGAGGGCCTCGAACGAGGCCTCCAGCTGCTCGCGTTCGCGCAGTCGCGAACCGATGTCCCCGAAGACGCCGTTCCAGACGTCCGGCGTCAGCTCGACGTCGCCGCCGGCGTGATAGTCGTCGTCCCTACTCGGAATCACAGCGCTCAAGGGCGGCCTCCCCGTACTTGTCCAGGACCTTCTGGACGGTTGCGCCCTTCATCCGGAATTCGGCCAGCGGCCGGAACCTGGGCATGGCGTCGAGCTCGACGACGTGGGCGAGCTTCACCAGGTAGAAGCGGGCGGGATCGATGGTCATCGGGATCCTCAAAGGGCTGCGATGAAGGCGTCCTGCAGGAACGGGACGATCACCGGATTGTCGGTGGTGGACTCGAAGACCATGCGCGCCGACGTCGTCGCGGCGACGGTGTAGGTGGAGAGGTAGCGCCGCCGCTCCGGCCGGTCGGGGTCGATGCGGATCTCGGTCGCGTCCGGCTCCACCTCGACGCCGGCGACCATGATCATCGGCGTGAAGGTGTGGTGCGCGGCATCGAAGGCGTCGACGGTGTAAAGCGTCTGAATCGTCGTGGTCGAAAGCCCGAAGTCGAACGCCTCGGAGATCGCCTTCATGTCGCCGCGGTTGCGCGAGGCGGTCCATCGGCACCACGCGTCGACCTGGATCATCGGCGCCAGGTCCTGGGTGCCGACCATCACCAGCCGGATCTCGGTGGACGCCGGCAGTCCGACCAGGGCGTTCGCGGCCGGGTTGCCATCCTCCAGCGCCCGCCACTCGGTCTGGCCGGCCGGCTTGATCTCCCACTGGAGCCGGGTGCCGCCCGGTTCCCAGCCGCTGTAGAGGAGATCGAGTTCGGTCATGCCGCCCAGAAGCGCGATCGGGCTGAACGGCACCACGGTGCGCGGCGACCGGAAGCGCGCCGCGTAGAGCATGAAGGCGAAGTCGCGGTCGAGATCGCCCTGGGCGAACGCACCGTCAGTGAGCTGAAAGCTCGTGCCGTTGGAGAACTTGTTGCCGGTCGAGGCGCCAAGGGAATGGGCGCCAGTGGTCACCGTCACCCAGGCATAGCGCTTGCCGGCCTCCAGCATGGTGAGCGGCAGCGGGATGTTGTTCCAGCCCTGGATGATGCCAGCGTGCGCGAGGGTCACTGTCGCGATTACCTTGTCGACCTGGGGGGCTGCGCTCGGCGTCGTCTCGACCAGCAGGAGGTGGACGTCGCCGTCGGCACCGACCCGGGAGAAGTAGAGCGACAGCGACGTCGCGATCATCGGCTGGGCAACGAGAAACGTCTGGCTGAAAATCGAGCCGTTCACGCCAACCGCGACCGTCTTGTATTCCCAATACGCCTCTTCGATCACCTCACGGCGGATCTGCCGGATGCCGTAGAGCGAATGGTCCGGCAGGCCTTCCCAGTCGCCGTAGTAATCGACGACCTCGAACTCCTCCCCGTCGTGGCGGAGCATCGTGCCGATCTGGGCGTCGGCGAGCGCTGCCCAGCCCGCCTGGTTCTCGCAGACCTGGACCGTCGGGCCGTAGGTGACGCGGATTCGCGGCACGGTCTTCATGATCGCCTCGACCTCGGTGTGGGCGAGCTGCGAGATGTTGACGGTGGTATCGGCCACGGTGTTGGCGATGCGCACGACCTCGTCGTAGGCCGGCACCAGTCGGTCGCCGACCTTCCGGATCTCGGCCGCTTCGGGTGCCGTCGGCTCCAGCCGGTTGCCGCTGGTGAAGGCGAAGCCGTAGCGGATGCCCTCGCGCACCATCGCCAGCCAGCTGCCGTGTGCTGCGTCCCAGCGGTCCGGCACCAGGCCGTTGTCGTAGACGTAGGCCCGCGCCTCGTCGGGAAGGTCGAGCAGCAGCCGGCTGGCGCCAATGTCGCGCTGCATCTGCCGGATGATCTCCCGGCGCGGGATCTCCGTCAGCTTGTCATTGATGTTGGTGATCTGGGTCTCGATCACGGCCGTGCGCAGGAACAGCGACGAGAGATCGACCTCCAGCTCGGCAACGCGGCCCTCCACCTCGTAGAGCGTCTTGACCCGGGTGGAGGCGCCCGGCTCGATGCCGCCGTCGTCGGGAATGCCGGTCGCCTTCAGGAGCACGTAGGCGATGCAGGCGTCGGTCTCCGCCACGGCCGGCTTGACCGGCACCGGATTGATCTCGCCGGCCTGCACGACGACGGTGACGCGCCGGCGGATCCGCTTCGGCGTGGACCGCATCACCGGCACGGACACCTCGACGTCCTCGCTGGTCTCGAAGGCGCGGTTCTCGTTTTCGGTCACCTCCTCGCCGCGCAGGAGGATCGCGATCCAGCGCTGATCGGACGCGGCCACCGGGATGTGGATCTGCAGGTTGAGGGTGAGCGCGTCCTCCTGGGCGTAGACCTCCCGACCGGCGACGTAGCGGCCGGGCGAGATCGTCACCTCCTGGGCACTCGCCTTGGCGACGGTGAAGGCGGCCCAGTGGTTGGGG
>TARA_R110002020_G_scaffold138602_6_pt1 | contig 22069 bp, 17 predicted proteins | sample TARA_R110002020 | Tara Oceans TARA_R110002020 (sample SAMEA4396489) | marine metagenome | biome: Westerlies Biome; feature: [MES] marine water layer (ENVO:01000295) within the mesopelagic zone...; material: water (ENVO:00002006), including particulate matter (ENVO:01000060) such...
AAGAGGATTTGTCAAAGACATCCTAACACCCATGGTAGACCCTAAGCCTGCTTACAACACTGTTTCCACGATTGTGAGAATTTTGGAACGAAAAGGATTTGTAAGCCACAAGTCTTACGGCAAAAGTCACGAGTACTTTCCGATAGTATCAAAAGATGAGTATCGTTCTTTCATTATTAAAAAGATGTTGGATGGCTATTTCGAAAATTCTTTCGGAAAGCTTACCGACTTTTTCAAAAATGATGAAACTCTGAATACTAAGTCTTATCAGTAATTATTATTGAAAAAGTGAATAAAAAACCTGGTAGCAATACCAGGTTTTTTTATGTTTTAGATTTTCTATCCTAATCAACTTCTTTTAATAATTCTTCTACTGCCTTTTCCAATTGTTGATCCACACCTTGATCAATTTTTCCAGGCATATTTTTCACAATAAACTGCGGTCGGGTTTCATTATTTTCAAGCCACTCTCCTGCTTTGTTTTTCGCAGAAATAGGAACTGCCCCCCAACGTGATCCGTCCGGCAATCCTTCCCATCCTGCAAAAGAACAAGTACCTGGTGTAGGCATTCCAACCGTCTTACCAATATTCAAATCAGTATAGCCGCATGCAAAACAATGACCGTCCGAATAATTGGCTTCATTGAACATCGCAAGTGTAGGCTTAGTCCAACGAGCAGTAGGCTCATACCCTACCGCCCTAGCTTCGGTAGCATAGGTTAAAAACTTTTCTCCAGTAAAAAACATAGCTAAATCTGCTACCAAATCTCCGCCACCGTTAAATCTGGTATCTACTACTACTGCTTCTCTATCGTGATACTTTCCCATCATTTCTTCATAGACATTTCTATACGGGCCATCACTCATCCCTGGAATATGCACATACCCAAGCTTGCCTCCTGATAAGCTATCCACCTCTGCTTGATTCATTTTGACCCAACGCTTATACAGCAACTGATTCTCTGCTCTCAGAGAAATAGGTTTGATTGTTAGTTGCTTTCTTGAGTTAGTCTCAGGATTCAAAAGTTCAATCAACGTGAATGTGTCAGCTTTTCGATTCAAATACTTAGCAAGGTCAGTTTCAGCAGTTAGTTCAATCCCATCGATTTTCTCGATAATCATCCCCTTTTTGATATCCAGATCGGCTTTATCCAATGGTCCACCAGCAATTACCTCTGTGATTTTGATCCCATCATCTTCAAAATCATAATCCCAAAAAACACCAAGAGATGCCGTGGCATCAGCCATATCTATCGATCGAGAATATCGAGAGCCAGCATGTGACACATTCAACTCACCAATCATCTCAGAGATCATCTCAGAAAATTCGTAGCTGTTACCAATGGAAGGAAGGTATTTTTCATAATTAACTTTTGCTGCATCCCAATCGACTCCATGCATGTCTGGCGTATAGAATATCCCTTTGGTACGCATCCACACGTGCTCAAACATATAGGCCATTTCTGCTTCCTTGTCATAGGTCATCTCCCCAGAAATTTTAATAGCCTCTTTCTTCATTCCCTCTGGATTGATCTTGGAAATCGTTCCATTACTAAGTAGGTAAAAGTTTTTCTGCTCCTTATCCCATATTAAGCTAGCAGAATTGGCATCAAGACTAATCTCTTGCTTCGTTTCTTTTGTCCTGAGATTGGTACTCCATAGGTTCATTCCTTTCTCGAATGCTGCCAAGTAATACAGTTTTTCTCCATCCTTTGACAAGACAGCGTCTCCCAAAGAAGAAGAATGTATGGTCAATTTAGCTTTGCGTTCCTCGATCCCATCCCAATCAAACTTCAGGTCTTCAACCTTCTTTTCTTTTTCCTTCTCGTCCTTAGCTTTATCGTCCTTTTCCTCTTTCTTATTCGCTTTTTCGATTTCCTTCATCAAGTCAAAATCCTCCTTGGACATGCTGAATTTATCCCAGGCAGCCTCGTCGAAAAATAATGTGTAAACATCATTTTGGCTTTGCCCACTTGTAGCATAGCTTTTTAATCCGTCTCTGTTGGAGAACCAAAGCATTTGCTTGCCCTCATTCACCCACATTGGATTGTCATCACCGTAACCGCTATTCGTTAGATTTCTCTTTTTTTGCTTTCCAGTTGCATCCAATAAGACAACTTCTGAGTTTGCCATCGTAGGTCTATGCGTAGCCAAAAGCCATTTACTATCAGGCGCCCAAGTAAAGTATTGATCACCATCCCGCATATGAAATAGTTCATCAGGAGTCATCAATGTCACACTAGTATTCGTAGCCAAATCAAGAACTTTCAACGTTCTTCTTCCTTCTACGTAAGCCAATTTTTTTCCATCAGGCGAAAACTTAGGTAGATATGCATCAGACTCCACACTCACCAGAGGCTTCTCCTCAAGCAATGTAGAGGCAAAAAAGAATGGCTCCTCTGCTCTTACTTTTGAAGATTGGTAAATTTGCCATTTCCCATTTCTTTCACTGGCATAAACCAGGGATTTACCATCAGGAGCAAATTCCACGAATCTCTCTTGCTCAGGAGTATTAGTGATTCTCTTCGTCAAAGAACCATCTACAGAAGTCACAAAAACCTCACCTCTGGCTACAAAAGCTATTTCTTTTCCATCAGGAGAAATGGACATTTCCCGTACACCACCATTTATAGAAATGTAATTATCGGAATTAGAGATCGCCTGAGTCTGGATAGATACTGCGACTTTCTTTGGAGTTTCACCTTTGCGCAGCGTATAAAGTTCTCCATCGTATCCAAAACTCATCAATCCATCATCTGAAATACTTAGAAAGCGAACAGGAAAATCCTCAAGTGAAGTTAGCGCTTCAGTTTGAGTTGGATTAGAAACATTCATGGAAAAAACATTGAAGCTCCCATTTGTTTCACTCAAGTAATAAATCTCTGATTCGTCAGGAGAGAAAACTGGATTTCTGTCTTCTCCATAGAAAGTGGTAAGCATCTCATGCGTATTGGTTTTGACATCATACAACCATATATCCCGTGCAATTCCGGATTGATGATGCTTTCTCCATTCATTCTCGCCTCCTTTTTTATCGTGATAAAGCATTTTGCTCCCATCCTTACTGACGGACACGTATTCTGCAGGAATTGTAAATACCTGATCCACTCTACCACCATTTTTTGGGACAGAATATAGCTCAGGCTGTGATCCAGTAGGATATTGTCTATGAGCTGCTATATCCATCCGTTGACTTCCAAAAATAACCGATTGATCATCCGCTGAGAATTCAAAAGGTTGTTCATCATTGGAGTGAAAAGTAAGCCTAGTGGCAGGACCACCTTCGGGGCTCATCGCAAATATGTCAAAGTTGCCATAGCGATCTGAAGCGAAAGCCAAGGTTTTTCCATCTCTACTCCATACAGCTTGGTAATCATGGGCCTCATGAAAAGTAATCTGTCTTGCGGCCCCGCCAGCACTAGGAACTATGTACAAATCACCTTTGAACGTAAACACAATCTGACTACCATCAGGTGAAATAGCCGGATATCTCATCCATTGGGGTGAATTCTGAGCCAAAGTGCTGTGGCCAAATAAGCAACTCAAAAGAATTGCAAAAATCTTAAGTCTAGTAGTCATATGGTTGGGATTTGGCTATTAAAGTAATCAAAATCGCAAATTTTATTTGAGGACATTTTTTGATCGGTACTTTTCCCGGCTATAGGCATTAAAAATACTTCAAAGGATTACAGGTTTGCTTCATTCCTTAGGCTGACAAGACTATATTTGCACCTCGAAAAATCAACTCATTAGATGAATTCATTCATAGAAGAATTACGCTGGAGAGGCATGCTCCAGGACATGACTCCCGATATTGAAGAACACCTTACTAAAGGAATGACTTCTGCCTATCTAGGATTTGATCCGACGGCAGATTCTCTACATATTGGTCACCTGGTCGGAGTGATGACCCTACTACACTTCCAGCGAGCTGGGCACAAGCCATTTGCTTTGGTTGGAGGTGCAACTGGGATGATTGGTGATCCTTCTTTCAAGTCGGCAGAACGTAATCTTTTAGACAAAGCCACTCTGGATCACAATATCTCTTGTATTCAGGATCAATTAGCCAAATTTCTTGATTTTGCTGGTGCTACTTCAAATAAAGCCGAGCTGGTCAATAACTACGATTGGATGTCCAAATTTAGCTTTTTGGACTTTATCAGGGATATCGGCAAGCACATCACAGTGAACTACATGATGTCCAAAGACTCTGTTAAAAGACGTCTGGAAGATGGAAATGGACTTTCTTTTACCGAATTCACCTATCAGCTGATTCAGGGATACGATTTTTATCATTTGTGGAAAAATGAAAATTGCTCTATTCAACTAGGTGGTTCTGACCAATGGGGAAATATCGTAACAGGTACAGAATTGATCAGAAGAATGGGCGGAGGATCTGCCTATGCGCTGACTGTTCCTTTGATCACCAAAGCTGACGGATCGAAATTCGGTAAAACGGAGGGTGGTTCTGTTTGGCTGGATCCAGAGAAAACTTCTCCTTATGCATTCTATCAGTTTTGGCTAAATGTATCTGATGCAGACGCTTCCAAATACATCAGGATTTTCACCATTTTGGATCAGGAAACCATTGTAAAACTTGAAGCTGAGCATGCGGAAGCTCCTCACCTCCGTGTATTACAAAAGGAGATCGCTAAGCAAATCACCACGATGGTTCACGGCGAATCTGAATTAGAAATGGCAGTGAAAGCTTCTGATATCCTCTTCGGTAAATCTTCAACTGATGACTTAGCAGCTTTGAATGAACGTACTTTCTTGCAAGTATTTGATGGAGTGCCACAAGTTCAGGTTAGCAAATCTGACTATTCAGAATTAACGTCGATTTTAGATCTTTTCGGAGAAATTACTCAAGGAGTTGTTTTCGCCTCCAAAGGTGAAGCCCGAAAGATGATTCAAGGTGGGGGAGTTAGTATCAACAAAGAAAAACTCTCTGATCCAAATGCTGACATAAATTTGACTCTTCTTCAAAACAAATACCTTTTGGTACAAAAAGGTAAGAAAAATTATTACATCGTAGAAGTGAAGTAAGTCTATGATAATCACTATAGAAAAGGCCTTAGGATTATCCTAAAGCCTTTTTTTATGAGATTATTCTAAATTATAAAGAATTAAAATCCATTTTTTGACCCAAGTTTAATATCTTTGAATTCGATTTTTAGAAAATGAATATACCCCATGGCAGGAGATAAAAATAAAGAAAAACTCATTTTAGATTCGGCAGTTTCACTTTTCACTTCCAAAGGCTATTTGGCTACTCGAATGGAAGATGTAGCTAAAACAGCTGGAATAAGTAAAGGCCTCACCTATTTCTATTACAAGAACAAAGAGGATCTTTTTATGGCGCTGACTAAAAAAGCCTTTGACCAATTCAAGGATGAATTCCGGGATGTATACCGATCCAAAGGAAAGTCTGGCTTGGAAATGCTAAGTGAACTTTTGGTGAAAATCGTTGTCTTTGCGAAAGCAAATCAGGTCTATTACGATGCCATTCTTAATTTCCTGGATCTTCTGAAGAAGTACAATAATCCAGAAACCCGTAAGCTGATTGATCCCAAAACACTGGAATCTTCACACTTTCAAAAGCTTTTGGAAATTCATCATGAGCCAGCCAAAATCGGAATCATGATGGTGAGCCAAGGTATCAAAGACGGTAGTATTCGTGCAGAATTACAGCCTGAAATCACCTTCTACACAGTTTGGAGCATGATTATAGGCTATGAAAAAATGCTTGGTCCCATAGAATATGAAGGCAAAGACCTTAAAATTCATTCTGGGAATTGGGAGCCTGGATTTCTGCGATTGATGCAGGAAATGCTCAAAGGCACAATCCAAGCAACGAAAAAGACAACTGTCCAAGGAAGCCTTTTCTGAACATGAAAATAGGAAATCTTCTATTGGCTGGACTGATCATTTCAGGATGCCAATCAAAAACGAACGTCGATCTTGTCATCAAGAACGCAACCATATTAAATATCGAAGCAGGTTCTCAAATTGAGAACCGCTTTGTTTTTATAGCAGCTGACAGTATTGTTGAGGTTGGTGATGAGTCACTTATGGAGAAATATAGTGCACTTGAAGATGTCGATGCAGCAGGGAGATTTCTTATGCCAGGATTATGGGACAACCATGTGCATTTTGGCGGAGCTGAATACATAGACGAAAATGAACAGCTCTTACCTCTGTACCTGGCATTTGGGGTGACCACTGTTCGTGATGCTGCTGGAGACATAAGTTTGGAAGTACTTAAATGGCGCGATGAGATCAATAATGGTCAGCGAATTGGACCTAAAATCCTGACTTCGGGACCTAAGCTGGAAGGGATTGAATCTATTTGGCCAGGTGATCTGGAAGTAGGGACTGAAGAAGAACTTGATGCCGCGCTTGACTCTCTGGATAAATTGAATATTGACTTTGTCAAAATCACAGACAACACACTAAAACCAGCACTTTTTCTAAAAGCGGTAGAAAAGGCTACAGCTAGAGGATATAGCGTTTCCGGGCATATTCCAGCAGCATTGACACTGGGTCAGGTTTCCAAGGCTGGGCAAAAAACCGTCGAACATTTGTCCTATATGATGAGGGCTACTACGCCTTTGGAAGCCGAAATATCCAACGGCAGGGCAAGTGGAAAACTTTCAGGATCGGAAGCAGCAGCACTTCAAGCAGATACATATAGCGATTCCGTTGCCTTTGCCAATTTCCAGCAACTTGCAAAGCAAGGAACAGGTGTTGTCCCTACTATTTTGATCAGTTATAATATCGCCTATTTGGATGAAAATGATTTTACCAGTGATACTATTCTCAATTATTTGGGACCAAAACTGAAAGAAAGTTATCAGTGGAGAATTGAAAAAATGGCCGGGGAATCTCCTGAAGTTACCCAATCTAGAAAAGAAAATTTCAAGAAAGTCTCATCCCTCCTACCAATGATCCAAAAATCTGGGATGAAAATCATTGCCGGCACAGACGCCGGATATTTGAATACCTATGATTTTCCAGGGCTAGCCATTCATCTAGAATTACAAAAGTTCGTGGAGTTTGGACTGACTCCTCAGGAAGCATTAGTCGCCTCAGTTATCAATGGTCCAGGTTACTTTGGAATAACCGACTATGAAACCGTAGAAGCTGGAAAGAAGGCAAACCTGATTTTATTGAATAAGAACCCGCTGGAAGATATTTCTGCTACTTTAAGCATTCAGGATGTAATCAAGGATGGAAAAGTTTACACCCGTGAAAAGCTTGATACAATGTTGAATCAGATCAAGATTTGGGTGAGTGAAAAAGAGAGTAAGGAGTAAATCTAACAAGCTCTAAAAGCAAAAGAGGCTATCATAATTGACAGCCTCTTTTGCTTTTACACCTTTTGAAAGAATTACTTAATGTACCTCTCCCATCATTTTTCTAATCATAGGTCTCAGGATGAATAGAAGCGCAGCAGAACCTATTACTGTATATACGATAAGCAAGTACTGATCAGGCATTTGTGCTAAAGCTTCTTCGGTACCACCACTAGCTTCACCTGCAATTAGACCTGCAAACAGATTTCCCAGTGCAATCGACAAAAACCAAATACCCATCATTTGACCACCATATCCTTGTGGTGCCAGTTTGGTTACCAAACTCAATCCCACAGGTGACAAGCTCAGCTCGCCAAATGTGTGGAGCATATAGGTAAGCAAAAGCCAAGTTGGCGCAGCTAGATCACCTGAAGCAGCAATTTTAGTAGCGAAATACATGACAAAAAAACCAATTCCTAAAAACACAAGGCCAAAGGTAAATTTCATTGGAGAACTTGGCTCCAGGTTTCTTCTTCCCAACCACACCCAAAGTGCTCCAAAAATAGGGGCAAAAATGATGATGAATAGAGAATTTACAGACTGGAAATAGCTGGTTGGAATTTTCCAGCCCATAATTGTTCTGTCAGTAAATCGCTCAGCAAACAAATTCAAAGTAGATCCTGCTTGCTCAAAACCTGACCAGAACATAGCAGAGAATAAGAATAAAATCGCAATGACTCCTACTTTGTTTTTATCAGCTTTATTTAATCCACCGAATACAATCACATAGCCTAAATAACTGAAAGCAACAATTGCAATGACTGTTCCTGAAGCTCCTGCAATAGCAGAAGCATCTACAGGAACTAAACCCATCAATAAAATTCCAATAACTGCTACTAAACCAAAACCTACATAGGTAACGATAGATTTTAGCTTTTTCTGATTTGAAATTTCTTCCGGAGAAACCACTACCGGTGGATCGCCAAGTCCTGCTAGAAGTCTACCTGATAGCCTATATTGGATTAGACCAAATACCATCCCCAAACCAGCAAGACCAAAGCCCAAATGCATATCATAAGTGGCTAGGGTACCGCAGGCAATAGGAGCAATAAAACCTCCGATATTAATACCCATATAGAAAATAGAGAAACCGGCGTCACGTTTAGAGCTTCCTTTTGGATAGAGTTGCCCCACGATTGAGCTAATATTTGGCTTCAAAAGGCCAGTTCCTAAAACGATTAGAATCAATCCCAAAAAGAAAGATGTCGTATCCAAAGCACTTAGCTCAGGCTTGATCGAATGATCACCAGTGATCAAAGCCATGATACCAGGAAGAGCCATTGTAAAGTGACCTATTGCAATGATTATCCCTCCATACCAAACGGATTTTTTCAGACCAAAAAGCCTATCTGCAAGCCATCCGCCTGGCAAAGCCAACAAATAAACCCCCATGGTATACAGACCATAAATTGCTCCGGAAGTCTGATCATCAAAGCCTAAGCCACCTTCTGCTATAGCCATTGTCATGAAAAGTATGAGCAAAGCTCTCATTCCGTAATAGCTAAAGCGCTCCCACATTTCTGTAAAGAAGAGCGTCATTAAGCCTTTGGGATGGCCAAAAATAGTAGGGCCGTCAAATTCTGGAGTAAGTTGTTTTTTCAAGGATAGTTTTATTTGGGTGAATTCAATTTTACAATGATAAACCTTTTTAGGGCTTGTTTCCAAAGTTAAAGCCGCTGAATTATAGCCCGCTGCTTAAATTTTACACAATTGGAAAAGAGCTATAACATACCATGACCAACGCCTTGAAAATCTAACAAAATAAACATCTGTTTTTTCAATGCAACCGATTGTATTTAAAAATAAAGCACTTTTTATTGTTTTTTATAACCTGTAATTCAGTAGTTTTGTACAGACAATTTTCAGATTGTAAACCCAAATATTTATGCAGGAACTAGATCTGGCAACCCAGACTTCTCACCTGGCTTTTCTGAGCCCTACTGCTTTCAGAAAAGTTCATTTCAATCTTCCACCAGCGAAACTGGTGGAATTTGCTTTAGCGCGAAATGAGGGAAACCTCACATCCACAGGCGCTTTAATGGCCGATACCGGCAAATTCACTGGTAGATCACCAAAGGACCGCTACATTGTCCTAGATGATAAGACCAGAGATTCAGTCTGGTGGGGAGACATTAACATCCCTTTTGATTCCGAGAAATTCACTTTGCTTTTAGAAAAAATGAAAGCATTTCTTGCGGACAAGGAGCTTTTCGTCAGAGATGCTTATGCCGGAGCTGATGAAAACCATCGACTCAAATTGAAGGTAATTAACACCAAAGCATGGCACAATCTATTCTGCCACAATATGTTCCTCAGGCCTTCTGAGGATGAATTAATGAACTTCGAGCATGACTTCACCATCATTTGCGCGCCAGAATTCGAAGCCAATCCTCACACTGATGGTACCAAAAGTTCAAATTTTGCTATTCTAAATTTAACAGAACGCATCATTTTGATCGGAGGTACTGGGTATGCTGGAGAAATGAAAAAAGGAATTTTCTCTATTCTAAACTTCATACTTCCCCACGACAAGCATATTCTTTCTATGCACTGCTCCGCAAATGTGGGTTCTAATGGTGATACAGCTATTTTCTTCGGGCTATCAGGCACAGGCAAAACTACGCTTTCTGCAGATCCAAATAGGAGTTTAATTGGTGATGATGAACATGGCTGGACGGAAGATGGCATATTCAACTTCGAAGGTGGTTGCTATGCAAAGGTCATAGATCTAACTCGAGAAAAAGAACCTGAAATCTGGGATGCAATTAGATTTGGAGCGATAGTAGAAAATACGAGATTTAAAGGTAATTCTAGAGAGGTGGATTTTGCAGATAGCTCTGTAACTGAAAACACCAGAACCGCCTACCCTATTGATTTTATTCCTAATGCAGTGAATCCCTCAAAAGGTGGCATTCCCAAAAACATATTTTTCTTGACAGCTGATGCATTTGGCGTGATCCCTCCCATATCCAAACTGAATAAAAGTCAGGCTATGTATCATTTCATTTCTGGCTATACGGCCAAAGTTGCCGGCACAGAAATGGGCATCACTGAACCCAAACTGACATTTTCAGCTTGTTTCGGTGCTGCATTCCTTCCACTTCATCCAACTAAGTATGCTACTTTATTTGGTGAAAAAATCGAGAAATATGAGACGAATGTTTGGCTGATCAATACCGGTTGGACCGGTGGACCATATGCAGTTGGCTCGCGAATGAAATTAGCTTACACACGCGCCATGATATCGGCGGCATTGGAAGGGAAATTAGAGCAAGTTCATTACAAAAAGCATCAGGTCTTCGGTTTTGATATACCGCAAGAATGTCCAAATGTACCTTCTCATCTACTTAATCCTAGGCTAACTTGGTCCGATCCTATCGCGTATGATCTACAAGCCAAACAACTAGCGACAGCTTTTAAGGAGAATTTTGAAAAGTTTAAAGACTATGCTTCAGCGGATATTATGATTGGAGCTCCAATCTGTGAATAAAAAATAAGTATAGTAGAAGGTTATTAATCATGCTGAAATGTCGAATTAACCTTTGATTAACAAGGAGTTAAAATTATAAAACCTCCAGTCAACTTTAAAATGTAGTGTTGAATAGAGATCAAAATGTTTTGGTGTATAGATTTTGTGACAAAATATAATGTAAATATTATATTTTTGCCCAGCTTAAAAGATAGACTCCTGATAGGAACTTAACGAAAACCTGATAAAATGAAGACAGCTGAATTGATTACTGAAAAAGGCACAATGAAAGTGGAGTTTTATGATAAAGACGCTCCAATAGCGGTTCAAAATTTCATTGACCTTGCTAACAAAGGATTTTATGATGGATTAACTTTCCACAGAGTAATACCAAATTTTGTGATTCAAGGTGGCTGTCCTAAAGGAAATGGTACCGGTGGCCCTGGATACCACATCAAATGTGAACTAGACGGAGAAAATCAATACCATGATCGTGGGGTACTTTCTATGGCTCATGCAGGTAGAAATACCGGAGGATCTCAGTTTTTCATCTGTCATAGCCGTGATAATACTGCTCATTTGGACAGAAATCACACTTGTTTTGGTAAAGTAGTGGAAGGCTTGGATATCATAGATGAGATCAAAGCTGGAGACAAAATCGAAAAGATCGTAGTTTCTGAATCTTAATTCAGCATTTTCATACCTGCAAATGCCCTCATTAGCATCAAGCTTTTGGGGGCATTTTTTTGCTTTTCCTATAATACTTAAAGGTTGGAATAGTTATTGAATAAGGGTCATTTCTTTTGAAATAGTCTATGAAAACACGCTTTACCCTCCTGATCCTAATTTTCTTCTCCTCACTTTCTATCGCCCAAGCTCAACGCTATGGAACAGCCGTTGGACTCAGGTTTGGTAACAGCAATCAGTTCAGAACTGTAGGATTAACCGCACAACAGCGAATCACAAAGAGGCTTACAATTGAAGCGATACTCCAGTCAGACTTTAAGCTTAATACAACCTTGTCCGCTTTGATGGAGAAACATCATCCTATTATTTCGAAGCGATTTAATTATTACTACGGAGTAGGTGCATCATTAGGGGTTGAGGAAAGCTTCGTAAAAGACTCGGAGACTATGCAAATTCTACACACCTACGGCAATACTACAGCTGGGGTTGATTTGATTGGAGGATTGGAACTCACCGTATTGAATACGGCTATTTCTATTGATTACAAACCCAACATCAACCTAGTTGGGCGTGAAGAATTCTACCGAGGACAAGTCGGTATCTCTGCACGGATGGTTTTGGTGAAAAGTAAAGAGCAGAAAAAAAAGCAGCGGCAGCGCCAAAAGGCAAAAAACAAGTCTCAAAAAGTACCGTTGAATGAGCAAATCAACTCAATCTTTCAAAAGAAGAATTAAGCTTCTTTCGCCTTTAAATAGGCTTTCTCGTGAATATCAGGTCTTTTTACCACGGATCTATACCACTTCATCCGAAGAATCTGCTTCTCTTCTTCTGTAAGGTAAAAATCCGAATGGTTGTACTTCTCTACTTTTTTCACCAACTCATATAAAGAAATTGAAGCGGCTACGGAGATATTGAAACTCTCTGTAAAACCCAGCATTGGTATGTGCACCAAACCATCGACACTCTCCTGAACCTCTGGACTAATTCCATCATGTTCATTACCAAAAACTAGGGCAATCTTCTCATCTGGTTCTAAGTCATGAATTGAAATAGAGCCAGGTAATGGACTAGTTCCATAGATTTTATAGCCTTTATCTCTAAGATTGGAAAAACAATCTTGCACCGCTGAGCCTTCCTTATTGTGATATTTGTGCAAATCAATCCATTGGGAGGCTCCTCGTGTAACAAAAGGATTGACTTTATAGACATTTACCTTTTCGATGACATGGACGTCCTGAATACCAAAACAATCACAAGTGCGCAAGACAGCACTTGCATTATGAGGTTTAAAAATATCTTCCAAAACAACAGTCATGAACCGCGTTCGTTGTGCAAGCACTTTTTCCATCACTGATTTCTTATTATCAGTGATGTATTGGCTGATATAATCCAACCAACCTTGGTCTATAGATTCTAAGTTGCTTTTTTCCATTCAAAAAATAGCGGAGTTAAAACAGTCCCAACTGTTCCTCATCATCTTTTTTCACTGAGAGATCAATAGTAGACCCTACTTCCAAATCATCGTCTTGGTCTGATTCATCATCCTCAGCCTCTGATTCAGTTTCTTTAGATGCTTCAGGTTTCACTGACTCTATTAAGCTCAAGTCTTTCACCTCATAGGTGCTCAATTTATTTCCTAAAGCTTTCCATCCTTTGATATCTATCAGCATATCCAAGTCATATTCCATGACTTCTTCTTCTTTGCCTTTAATCAAAGTGACGCGAACCTGGGGTTGTTTTTCCGAAGAAACCAGCTTCAGGTATGAATTCTTGTGATCAGAAATGAAATTGAAATTCTTATTCAGAGTCGTTGTTTCAATCTGGAATCTCTTTATATAATAACTTTTACTTCCGCCATCAAAGTATATGGCTGACAGAACCTTATCTGGATTAAATTTCTCAATAAGAATCACGTTTGGCGCATCATAGCGATTGGTAGTTTCGAAGCTGGTAAGTTCATAATCACCACTTTTGTAACAAACCAGAATTCTATCATCACCTAAGAAATTCCCTATTAATTTCCCACGTTCATCCGTATTCAATCTTCCTACAATTGGATCGTAGTAAATATTCAATCCTCCCAAAGTAGAGACACCTTCCATCTTCAGTTGAATCTTTCGAATCGGGTGTCTGGTCAAAATATTCCCTCCGGCTCCTCTGCCTTTGATGTCAATAGAAGCAAAATCGAAATCAAACACCTTTACTCTGGCTTTGGCTCCCTGAGTGAGATAGATGGTTATAATCTCCGCCTCACCATTTGCATTGGCTGTCAAATAAAGGGTTTTGCTGCCTTTTGACCCCTTTGTAAGCATGTATTCTTTATCCCGTGTGACGGCAAGTACTTGGAATCGTTTCACCATAGCGCGGCCAGTACCTCCATCTAGGTAGATGAAATTGTACACCATTCGCTCATCACCTTTCCTAAATACAGCTACATGCAGAATGTCTTTCCCCATGAAATTCTTCTCTTGGATCTTGGACACCATGCACACACCGTCTTTGCGAATGACAATGATATCATCCAAATCAGAACAATCACACACGAACTCGTCCTTCTTAAGACCGTAGCCCACAAATCCATCTGCACGATTTACATATAATTTTGCATTGCTTGCCGCAACCACATTTGCCTGAATGGCATCAAAAGTCCTGATTTCAGTTTTACGCTCTCGCCCTTTACCATATTTGGCCAATAGGTTTTCGTAGTAAGCAATAGCATAGTCTGTCAGGTGTCTTAAGTGGTGATTTACCTCTTTCAGCTCATCCTGAAGCCTTTTCATCAACTCATCCGCCTTGAATGTATCAAATTTGGAAATACGTTTGATCTTAATCTCCGTCAATCGAACCAAGTCGTCTGTAGTGATTTCCCTATAGAAATCAGGTTTGTAAGGATCTAAGCCTTGATCAATTGCTTTTAAGACATCATCCCAAGTTGTACACTCTTCTATGTCCCGGTAGATTCTATTCTCAATGAATATTTTTTCGAGTGAGGAGAAAAGTAACTTCTCCATCAATTCACCTTTGCGGATTTCTAATTCGCGCTTGAGCAGCGCTCTGGTTTGCTTGGTATTATATTCAAGAATCTCATTTACTGTCAGGAAAACAGGCGTGTCCTTGATGATCACACAAGCATTCGGCGATATAGAAACTTCACAATCTGTGAATGCATACAAGGCATCAATAGTCACATCAGGCGAAACTCCAGGTGCCAATTGAATCGCGATCTCTACATCCTTAGCAGTGTTATCAACTACTTTCTTGATTTTTATCTTGCCCTTATCATTAGCTTTAAGGATAGAATCAATCAGAGAATCTGTAGTCACACCAAATGGTATATCCTTAATTAATAAGGTTTTACTATCTTCCTCTTCAATTCTTGCTCTAACTTTTACTTTACCACCTCGAAGCCCTTCATTGTACTCTGAGAAATCCGCAAACCCTCCTGTGATAAAGTCTGGAAGCACGTTTGTTTTATTTCCTTTGAGAATCTCAATGGAAGCTAAAATTAACTCACAGAAATTGTGAGGAAGGATCTTCGTAGAAAGCCCTACTGCGATTCCTTCTACTCCTTGTGCAAGTAAAAGTGGGAATTTAACTGGTAGTGTGACTGGTTCACGCTTTCTGCCATCATAAGAAAGTTGCCACTCGGTAGTCTGGGCATTAAACAATACTTCCAGTGCAAATTTCGATAGCCTAGCTTCAATATATCTGGCAGCTGCAGCTCGATCGCCTGTTCGGACATCACCCCAGTTTCCCTGAGTTTCAATCAACAATTCCTTTTGACCCATGTTGACTATAGCATCTCCAATAGAAGCATCACCGTGTGGGTGAAACTGCATGGATTGACCGATGATATTAGCGACTTTATTAAATCGACCATCATCCATTTCCTTCATTGCGTGCAAAATTCTTCTCTGCACAGGTTTCAATCCATCCTCGATAGCCGGAACAGCTCTTTCTAGAATTACATAAGATGCATAATCCAGAAACCATTCCTTGTACATTCCAGTCACTGGGACTGAAGTGTGCAGGGATTCATCTCCGTTCGTAGGTAAATTGTTTTCTTCACTCATATTGTCGTACAGTATCTACAAAGTTGAAAGGTTCACACCCCTTCAAATCAAAATCATTTCTTGTGATCCCACTTTAGCTAATTGTTAGCTAAGCTGCTTCATTATCTTCTTCCGGCTCATCTGCTTTTTTAGGATCTTCAAGCGCCAAATCCTTCTCAATCTTTAAGTTTTTGATAATGAAGTTCTGGCGGTTAGGGGTGTTTTTACCCATGTAGAAAGTAAGCAAATCAACAATCTTGGTCTCCTTATTCAGAATGATTGGTTCCAAGCGAATGTCTTCACCTATAAAACCTCCAAATTCCTCTGGAGAAATCTCTCCCAACCCTTTAAATCGGGTGATTTCAGGCTTATTTCCAAGTTTATGAATCGCGCGTTGTCTTTCTTCGTCAGTATAGCAATAGATGGTTTCCTTCTTATTTCTCACTCGGAAAAGCGGCGTTTCCAAAATGAATAAATGTCCATTTTTCACCAAATCAGGGAAAAATTGCAAGAAATAAGTCATGATCAGCAAGCGAATATGCATACCATCGACATCGGCATCTGTTGCTATTACAATCTTTCTATATCGAAGGTTTTCAATTCCATCTTCTATATTCAAAGCATGTTGTAGAAGGTTGAATTCCTCATTCTCATACACCACTTTCTTAGTCATCCCAAAACAATTCAAAGGCTTTCCTCGCAGGGAAAAAACTGCCTGAGTCTGCACATCACGGGATTTGGTAATAGATCCTGAAGCAGAGTCACCTTCCGTAAGGAAAAGCATAGTATTCGCCTTCACATCATCATTTGCCTTAGGATCGTCGTAGTGCACTCGGCAATCCCTTAGTTTTTTATTATGAAGATTGGCCTTTTTAGCACGCTCATTTGCTAATTTTTTAATTCCGGAAATCTCCTTACGCTCCCGCTCTGACTGTAAAATTCTCTTCAAAAGAGCATCCGCAACAGCAGGATTTTTATGAAGGTAATTATCCAGTTCGGTTTTTAAGAAATCGTTGATAAACGTTCGCACAGTTGGTCCATCTGGTCCTACCGATTGAGATCCTAGTTTGGTTTTAGTCTGGGATTCGAAAACAGGCTCCTGAACTCGAATAGAAATTGCAGCTACGACACTTTGGCGAATGTCAGAAGCATCGTAATCTTTCTTAAAGAATTCTCTTACAGTCTTTACAACCGCCTCTCTGAATGCTGCCAAGTGAGTTCCACCTTGAGTTGTATATTGCCCATTTACGAAGGAATAGTACTCCTCCCCATACTGATTAGAGTGCGTGAGTGCCATTTCTATGTCATTCCCTTTCAGGTGAATGATTGGATAGCGCTGGCTTTCCTCGTCTATTTTATTAGAAAGAAGATCGAAAAGTCCTCGATCTGAAAAGTACTTCTTACCATTATAATTGATCGTGAGACCGGCATTTAGATAAGCATAATTCCAGATTTGGTTTTCCAAGTATTCAGGAATGAAATGATAGTTTTTAAAAATCCCTCCATCAGGAGAAAAAACCACTTTGGTACCATTTCGATCTGAGGACTTAATTATTGGTGCATCATTGACCAAAATTCCCTTTTCGAATTCAGCAACTTTGGTTTCGCCTTCGCGGTAAGCCTGTACTTTGAAAAAATCGGAAAGTGCGTTCACAGCTTTTGTACCCACCCCATTAAGTCCTACTGACTTTTGAAAGGCACCAGAATCATATTTTCCACCTGTATTTATTTTGGACACACAATCGATGACTTTACCAAGAGGAATCCCACGGCCATAATCACGGACTTCCACTTTATGGTCAGAGATTTTGACATCAATAGTTCTTCCGTAGCCCATCATGTGTTCATCGATGGAATTATCCAAAACTTCTTTTACCAATACATAGATCCCATCATCCTGAGCGCTTCCGTCTCCCAATTTACCGATATACATACCCGGTCTTAGTCGGATATGTTCCCTCCAATCCAGGGATTTTATACTGTCTTCTGTGTATTTTACTTCTCCAGCCATAGTTTAATTGATGCTTATTCTGCTCAAGAATTATTTTTAACCTGATTGAATTTCCCTACTAGAATACCAAACAAACCTAACACCCATAGCACAAAAAGGCCTGGAATGAGGTAGAAAAAGAAATTAAATTGACTTGCTGCTATTACTTCCTGATTATTGATGGCATGGGTATAAAATATCAACATTGCTAAGCTCATATTTAGAATTCCACCAAAGGAATAAAACCAAGCCAAATAGTAATCCCGAAACTTATCACCAATAGGAAAAATGCGTATCAATCCTTTGTGGTTTTTGGTTTCAAGCAGTTTTGGAGGCAACAGGACAAACACATTCATAATAATAAATATGGCAATCATTCCATAGAAAAATGTGCCCTTACTTAGCTTTTCCGGCGATAATCCATTTTCATCGTAATTATAGCTGACATTTTCTGGTAACGCAGAGTAGAAATAAAGCAAAAAGAAAATGAAGAGGGTAACACTAAGGAAATAAAAGGCTTTTCCGAATCGGTAATACATAATTGAGGGGAATTGAATGTGCTAATATAAAGGATTTGAGCAAACAGAAACCGACTTCTCGATGTTCCTTTTATCATTATCTTTGACAAGTAGCTTCAGAAAAACACCCAAAATAATGAACCTCAGTCCAGTAGTGATCGCGATCCCGATGTATTTCATCTTGATGGCAATAGAAATGATTGCGCTTAGATTTCAAAAACATCCCGGATATAGACTCAATGATGCCGTGACAAATATCAATTGTGGAGTAATCTCACAAGTCACTGGCGTATTCATCAAAATCCTTTCAATCGGGATTTATACCTTGATTTATCAGCATCTCGCCTTTTTTCAAATCCCCAATAACATCTGGACATTTCTCCTACTCTTCTTCCTTTATGACTTTTGCTATTATTGGGCCCACAGGATGAGCCATGAGATCAATCTTTTCTGGGGAGGACATGTGGTACATCATTCCAGTGAAGAGTACAATCTCTCCGTTGCACTTCGTCAAAGTAGCACACAAACGATATGGACTTTCTTCTTTTACTTTCCACTGGCTCTCTTAGGTTTTGATCCGGTGATGTTGGTTTTGGCATCTGGAATTAATCTATTGTATCAATTCTGGATTCACACTGAAGCAATTGATAGAATGGGGTTCTTGGAAAAATTCATGAATACGCCTTCCCACCACCGGGTCCATCATGGAAGAAACCCAAAGTATATTGATAAAAATCATGCGGGTACATTCATCATATTCGATAAATGGTTTGGCACTTTTCAAGAAGAAGAAGAAAAGCCTACCTATGGCATCACTACTCCGGTAAAAAGCTGGAACCCTGTTTGGGTAAATGTAGCTCATTATTCCACTATGAAGGATGAGCTGAAAATGATTCCCTACTGGTCAGATCGAGTGAAATATCTTTTCAATAAACCAGGTTGGTTGCCCGATTACTTAGGTGGCTACCGAGCCCCGAAAGAGGTGGAATCAGATTATCAAAAATTTGACACCGTTGTCCCGCCCTCATTTAACTGGTATGTTTTAACTCAATATATCTTCGTGTTGTTACTGACAGGTTTCTTTCTCTTCAAAGTCGAATCATTCACTTGGATGCCGAAAGTATTGGTAAGTGCTATCATCATTTGGACGACGGTAAGCTTTTCGGGAGTTTTTGAAAAGAGAGGTTGGTATTTGCCTCAAGAACTGATAAGAATTTTAGCTTTTGTGGGAGTTGTCTTTTTCCTAATTCAATCTCTCCTACCTTTGCCGATTCTAATTGTAGTTCTAAGTACATACACGCTGACGTCCTTCTTTTGGCTCTGGAAAAATCAACAGCTAAAATCTCAAATCCCTTCTATTTCCTTATAGACATGAATAAATCTCTTTTACTTTTCTCTGCCCTTATTCTTTCCGCATCTCTTTCTTGCAGCTCCAAAAGAGATACAGGAAGCATGAATATGGAAAACTGGAAAGCTGACCATTACGGATGTAAGGGATTAAGAATGCAGGATTTAGAAGAGCTAGAGCGACTCAAAAACACATTTCTAGGAGTTGACAATCAAGCTTTGATCAAGACATTTGGACGCCCTGACCGAGTGGAATTGGTGGACAAAAGCCAAACTTTTTTCTTCTACTTCCTTGAGCCAAGCAATGCCTGTGAAGGGGTAGAAATAGAAAAAGAACCCCTAAGAGTTCTTTTTCGCTTGAATGCTATAAGTAAAGTTTCGGAAGTTACTATTACAACCCTGAACCCATAAAACAAAGCGCAGCGGCTCCCAAAGTTCCTGCATTGTTTTCCAAAGTGGCTTTTTTCAGGACCAAATCCTTACCGTAATATTGCGTTAAATATTGCTTGATCGTTCGGTCAAGTGTAGGCATCATAAACTCCAGACCTGCTGAAATCCCACCACCGAAGAAAACATCCGTAACATCTAAAATCCTGATTGCGGATACTATGGCTTCTCCAAGTATTCGAGCTACTTCTTCAAAAACCATTATAGAGACTGGGTTTCCGGCCTTTGCAGTATCCACGAGAAGGTGAGTGCCTAGCTCTGCTCCCACCAATACGCCTGCTTTTTCAGGGTAAGCATCGATCAGACGAGCCATAATATTCAATATCCCTTGTCTACCTATAAGAGTTTCAAGTCTTGCTGCTCCTTTTGATAGCATATGGCCCATTTCCATGGCGTTGCCTCTTGATCCTTTGAACACTTGTCCATCTAGAACCAAGGCACTTCCTATCCCTGTTCCCATAGTGATAAAAAGGAAATTTTGAGGAGGATCATCTTTGCCAAAATAAAACTCTCCGATAGCCGCAGCAGCAGCGTCGTTCTCTAAAGCAAAAGAATGTTTCGGATATTTTGATTCCAAATTCCCCTTCAAGTCAAAACCATTTAAACTTGGGATTGCTGGAATTTCCAAAGGAGTAGTTCTGTCTTTCGAGATCATTCCAGGCAAGCCAATTCCTACTTCCTTAACTTGCGGATACTTTTCGATATACTTGCCCAAACCTGCAATAAATGCAGGCCCAAAACCTTCAGGATGGTCACGATATGAAGTGGTATCTTCCTTTACAAAGTCTAAAATATTGCCTTCTCTGTCAACAAGGCCAATTTTCAAGTGAGTTCCCCCCACGTCCACTCCAAGGAAATGCGCTTCCTGATTTTGCATATTATTAATAGGTTTACGGTTTCAAAAAAGCAAAAGAAAAGTATTACTTCCTATAATCCTTCCCAATCTGCTGGAAAATTTTGAAAACTGCAGGACAAACGAGGGTATTTTTAAGTGAAAGCTCCAAAATACCATGCATTTTTTTACGATCGGTATGTGGATATTCTCTGCAAGCCTTTGGACGATCCTCATAGACCAGGCATTTATTATCTGCTCCCAAAAAAGTACAAGGAGAAGAATTAAGCACAAAATCTCCTTCTTCATCTCGATGTAAATATGCATCGATGAATGCACTGCTTCTCATTCTAAAAACCTTAGCCAATCGATCTATATCAGTATTCAGAAAAATTGGACTCGTAGTTTTACAACAGTTTGCACAGTCCAAACAATCTATTTCTCGAAAGGCTTCCTTATGCAGTTCTCCGAATTTTTCATCCAAAACCTTGGGCTTTACTTTTTTGAGCCTAGCCTTCAATTTTTGATTAGAAGAATATTCTGATTTACTCTCTTTATTGAAATTTTTAAGGTCTATTTTCAAAATACATAAAAGTTAATTAATGAAAATATTCATTTATAGAAAATAAATTCTTTTATAAAAGATAGATTTTCAGTACCTTATACAGGCAACAAACTCTAAAAGCCATGAGAACTCATCCTTCAGAATTATACTTCTATCATAGCCCAGCACAACCTGTAGACAAACAAACCCTCGCATATGCGAAGTCTATAGCTCAATTTGTCAATTCCATTGATATCAGCAAGGAAAAACTAACAGCTACACAATGGAATAGCCTCTTGATCAAATTAAACTTAAGAGCTAAAGACTTGCTAAACCGTGCCCATCCAGACTACCAACGATTCATTGCTGGTAAAAACTGGGATGAAGAAAGCTGGCTGAACATCCTGATCAAATCTCCCAATCTGATCAAAGCTCCCATCGCTACTTTGCGTAATAGGGCGATTATGTGTAGTACACCAACTGATATTTTAAAGCTTAATTCGATGCATTTAGTCTAATACCATCCGGTTCTATTTGAATCATTCTGGCTTTATATAACTGTCCTATGCATTGTTTGAAATGCTTTTTGCTCATGCCTAAGTGTTGCTGAATTTCTTCAGGAGCAGACTTATCATGCAAGGGCATAAAACCTTTAGCTTCTAATATTGCTAGTATTTTTTCTGACCCTTCATCATATTTTATCCGACCAGGAGGCAATAGCTGCAAATCCAGTTTTCCGTCCTCGCGATTTTTTTTGATGTAAACCTTCCTTTTTTCGCCAAGCTCCAGAGGCTGGAAAACTTCATTTTTAAAAAGTAAGCCTTCGTAC
>TARA_R110002020_G_scaffold6232_2_pt1 | contig 22019 bp, 14 predicted proteins | sample TARA_R110002020 | Tara Oceans TARA_R110002020 (sample SAMEA4396489) | marine metagenome | biome: Westerlies Biome; feature: [MES] marine water layer (ENVO:01000295) within the mesopelagic zone...; material: water (ENVO:00002006), including particulate matter (ENVO:01000060) such...
CGAGGCTGAGAATACTGCGTCAAAAGGGATTTTTGCATCTATGACTTCCTGCATGGATGCCCGACCATCTTCCAGCTGAAGCTTACTAAACCTGATCAATTCCGGGTCAACAGAAATTCCATGTTTGAGCAAAGCATCTTCGTAACCCCTTTTTCGCTCTTTGTAGATGTTGATGTTTTGAGAATTAGAGAAATGTACAATTCGCTTACACCCTTCATTGATCAGGTGCTCAGTTGCCTGAAATGCCCCATAATAATCATCAATCACAACTTGGCTCACATCCAATTCATTTGTAACTCTATCAAATAGAACCAAAGGAATGCCTTTTTTAATGATTTTCTTAAAGTGGTCGACGTTCTCAGTTGTTTTCCCAATTGAAGCTATAATCCCATCTACCTGCACATTGAGTAATGCCTCAATTGTTTGCATTTCCTTTTCGTAGTCATCGTAAGACTGTGAAATAACCACCTTATAATTGACGGAGTTTGCTATTTCCTCAATTCCTCGGATGACTGAAGAGAAGAAATTTCGATTTGCAGTAGGGACTACTACCCCTATGAGTTTACTTCTACCGCTTCTAAGTGCGGAAGCAATATTATTTGGTTGATAATTGAGTTCTCTAGCGGCTTTTAATACTTTTTTCTTCGTTGCATCAGAGATCCTAGGGTTATTATTTAATGCTCTTGAAACTGTAGAGGCAGTTACCTGTAGCTTTTCAGCTATATCGTGAATGGTGGCTTTTCCGTTTTTCATTGCCTATAGGGTGGGTTTACAGTTGCAAAAGCTAAAATAACTATTCTCCGATGGGCTTTCCTATTGTCGCCAAAATACCCCCATCTACATAAATGATCTGACCGTTGATGAAATTACTTGCTGGACTCGCTAGGAAAACTACTGTTCCTCCAAGATCGTCTGGGTCACCCCATCTTCCTGCAGGAGTTCTATTGATAATAAAGTCGTTGAAAGGATGTCCATCTACGCGGATCGGCGCTGTCTGTTCAGTAGCAAAATACCCTGGCCCAATACCGTTAACTTGAATGTTGTATTTAGCCCATTCTGTTGCCAGGTTTCTGGTTAGCATTTTCAAACCACCTTTGGCTGCCGCATATGCACTTACTGTGTTTCGGCCAAGTTCGCTCATCATAGAGCAAATGTTTATGATTTTGCCACTACCATTTTTTACCATAGTCTTGGCAACTCTTTGGGAGACTATGAAAGGTGAGACCAAGTCTATGTCAACGACTTTGCGAAAGTCTTCCGGCGCCATTTCTAGTGCTGGCACCCGCTGAATCATACCAGCATTATTTACCAAAATATCAATATCACCAACTTCCTCCTCGATTTTAGTGATGGCTGCATCCACAGCTTTTGCATCACTTACATCAAATAAATAGGAATGAGCCTTAATGTTTTCGCCAGCATAATCCTTTAGTGCTGCTTCCATCTTAGAAGTCGTATGACCGTTGATGACCAAAGTCGCACCTTGATGTGCTAGGGCTTTTGCCATGGCCATACCAAGGCCGTGAGTAGCTCCCGTTACGAAAGCAATTTTGCCTTTTAGATCAAAATTAGGTTTCATGTTATTTTAATTCAGTTGGTTTGACCATGTCCATGTCTCCATAGTCCATGTTTTCCCCAGCCATTCCCCAGATAAAAGTATAATTGGAAGTTCCAGCACCACTGTGGATAGACCAAACTGGTGAGATGACTGCCTGATGATTTTTCATCCAGATATGCCTGGTCTCATCTGGAGCACCCATGAAGTGAGAAACAACGTTCTCTTCCTTCAAATCAAAGTAAAAGTATGCTTCCATTCTTCGGTCATGAACGTGTGCTGGCATGGTATTCCATACAGAGCCTGGTTTCAACTCAGTCATTCCCATTTGCAATTGGCAGGTGTCAACAACTGAGTTTACTAAAAGCTTATAAATAGTTCTGTGATTTGAGTTTTCCAACGCACCAAGAGTTACGACTTCCGCATCTTGCTGCGTTATTTTTCGGGTTGGATAGGAGCAATGAGCAGGTGTAGAATTGAAATATAATAATGCTTTGCCTTCTGAAGCAGGGTGAAATACTACATTCTGAATCCCTTTACCTATGTAAAGTGCTTCTTTGCGACCAAGACTGATTGATTCTCCATCCACTTCAATAGAGCATTGATCACCTACGTTTATGATACCGATCTCTCGACGTTCCAGAAAGTAGGGTGCTTTTAATTGATCGACAGACTCCAATTTTACCGGGTTGTCTAATGGGTGAATTCCGCCCACAATCAATCGGTCTTCCATGGTATAGATTCCAGTGATTTGATTGGGGACGAAAATTTCCTCAAGTAAAAACTTATCTCGAATTTCTTGGGTAGGGTATTTTTTGAAATCCTCAGGGTGTGAGGAATACCGTGTTTCAATGCTAATACTCATAAGGGTCTATGTAATCGTTTGCGCAATATAGTATTAATTTTGAAAATCAAAGATGAATAATACCAATCGTTTATTGAGTTATGACAAACTAGTATTTTGTAAATGAATTAAAAATAGTCCGTTAATCTATAAAAAGGCGAATAATGCCTACTTAAAATTTTTTATTATTTAATTTATTTATAATATGCAATCGATTGCTCAAATTGTATGGATTATTGAGCTTTTGATTTCATGATATTGAGTTTATTTATTGTGTAATTCATTGATTTTAAGACTGCTAATGATAATACTGCCCAAAATATTAAGTAAGTCAAAACCACTGTTTTTGTATCTAATACCTGGTTTTGTGTTAATTGTTGCATTAAGTTGTGCACAGCATAAGAAAAATGAAAACTTGGAAGATTCGTCTGAATCTGTTCATTTTTCTGTAGAAAACCCATTGTCTATCCATAGAAACAATGAAATGCTCCATATCAGCCTTGAAGAATTAGATGAGAAATTTGATTTGGCGGATGGTGTCAGCTTTCGTGTTTTTTTGGGTGAGGAAGAGATTCCTTCTCAATTCAATAAAAAAGGTTCTGATAAAGGGCTTGTTTTTGTTATCCCTTCTATTGATTCAAATCAAAAACTTGAAATTGAAGTGAAAGCTTCCTTAGAGCTTTCTGATCCAAATTATCCAAAACTTACACAGGCTGAGCTTTCTCATAAGTTTGGTGGAGAGTTCAAAAACCGCGAATACCTCGGAGGCCATTTTGAAAATGTAGATTCCTTGCATGTTCCTGCAGAGCATACGGACCATTCCTGGTTTATTCGCTACGAAGGCCCGGGTTGGGAGTCCGATTTAGTAGGATACCGATTTTACCTGGACTGGAGAAATGGGATAGATGTTTTTGGTAAAAAAGTAAAAACTCCGGTTTTGCAGGATGTAGGTCAGGATGGTTTTGATTCCTATCACGAACCATCAGATTGGGGAATGGATGTCCTGAAAGTTGGTAAGACTTTAGGTCTAGGAAGCATAGCCACCTTTGAAAGTGAAAAGGCTAGAAGAGTGGATGTTACCGATAGTCTTTATGCAGAAATCACCAATAATGGACCGGTTTACTCTTCAGTATTTACAAGATATTCTGGTTGGAATTTGCCTACTGGTAAAACAGATATTCTATCAAATATCTCAATTCATTCGGGTACACGATTGTCTAGAATGGATCTAGAGTCCACTAATACAATTGACAATTTTGCCACTGGCTTGATTAAAGATGCGAAAGCTGAAGTATTAAAAAGCGATTCAAGTCTTTCTTATAGCTATTTAGCTACGTACGGTCCGCAGAGTTTAGTTGAAGATAATTTGGGAATCGCAGTGATTTACCCAACTTCCCAGTTGACACAGGATACAGAAGATGAGCTGTCACATATTTTAGTCTTTGATTCAAGTAGCAAAAAGTTGAGTTATTACTTTTTGGCAGCTTGGGAGCAGGAGCCAGATGGTATCACTTCTCAAGAAGAATTCAAAAAGTACTTAGATGAGGGAATTCTAAAAATTTCTAATCCACTGAAAATTTCTGTAAAGTAATTTTCAGTCCAATGCAATAACAAGTAAACCCAAACTAAGCGATGCTTAAATTATTTAAATACACTTCATTAGCACTCTTTTCAGGAGCTCTTTTGCTAGGCTGCTCCGCAGAGAAATCATCAGAAACTTCAGAGGTAGAAATCACTCCAAAGAAAGATTATTCCATCTGGATGGCTGATTCAGAAATTGCCAGAAATCCAGAAGGATGGACGATTGACTTCAATAAAAAGCCAAAATGGGAATATACCCATGGTTTGATTATGTCATCCATGCAGGCCGTCTGGAAGCAAACTGGCGAGCAGCGTTTTTACGATTACACCAAGAAGTTTGCGGACTTTATGGTAGATAGTGCAGGGAATATCCTGACTTATAAAAAAACTGATTTCAATATTGACCGTGTGAATGGCGGGAAGTTTTTGATCAATCTTTATGAAGAGTCGGGTGAGGAAAAATATAAACTTGCAATAGAAGAACTGAGAGATCAGATGCGCGATCATCCCAGAAATTCAGAAGGTGGTTTTTGGCACAAAAAAGTCTATCCCCACCAGATGTGGTTGGACGGAATTTACATGGGCTCTCCGTTTTTGGCGCAGTATGCAGCAACCTTTGATGAATCGGCACTTTTTGATGATGTTGCCAATCAGATCCTGACCATGGATAAATATGGCTACAGCCAAGAAACGGGTCTTTATCATCATGCTTGGGATGAAAGTAAAGAGCAAAAATGGGCTGATCCGGAAACGGGGCTTTCTACAAATTACTGGGGAAGAAGCATAGGCTGGTTTGCAATGGCAGTGGTAGATGTATTGGATTTTCTTCCTACAGATCATCCAAAAAGGAATGACATCATCGCGATTGCTCAGAAGCTTGCCAAAGGAATACAACGCTATCAAACACCGGAAGGTGTATGGTATCAGGTCGTGGATCAAGGAACACGTGAAGGTAATTACCTGGAATCCTCAGCCTCTGGGATGTTCACCTACTTCCTGCTGAAAGGTGCTGAAAAAGGATACTTGGATCAGGATGATCTTGCTGCTGGTAAAAAAGCCTACGAAGGAATGCTGGCTGAATTTGTCCGTGAAGATGCCGATGGAGGTGTTAGTCTGACAAATGTTTGCGGTGTAGCTGGATTGGGTGGGAATCCTTACCGGGATGGATCATTCGAATATTATGTGGGGGAAGAGATTCGGGTGAACGATCCGAAGGGTGTAGGTCCTTTTATTCTGGCTTCCCTTCAGTATGAAAAGCTGAATAAGTAGTCATGAAAAAGTCTATAATTTATTTATTTATGTTTCTCCTGAGCGGGTTTGTGTCCTCTCAGGAATTTGATTTTGTGGTAGCAAAAGACGGTTCCGGGGATTTTAAAACTGTTCAGGAAGCCTTTGATGCTGTTCCGGATTTTAGAAAAAATGAAACTAAAATCCTTCTGAAGCCGGGTACTTATAAAGAGAAGCTAGTGCTGGCAGCTTCAAAAACCAACATTTCCCTCATCGGGGAAGATGCGGCAAATACGCTTATAACTCACGATGATTTTGCGCAGAAGAAAAACAAGTTCGGCGAAGAAATGGGAACGACTGGATCGACAAGTTTCTATGTGTTTGGAGATGGGTTTTATGCCAAAAATATCACGTTTGAGAATTCATCTGGGCCAGTAGGGCAAGCTGTTGCTGTACGCGTGGATGGAGATAAAGTGGTGTTTGAGAAGTGCAGGTTTCTCGGATTTCAGGATACGCTTTATCCGCATGGAGACCGTAGCCGACAGTATTACAAGGATTGCTACATAGAAGGAACTGTCGATTTTATTTTCGGATGGTCAACGGCAGTTTTTGATAACTGTGAGATTTTTTCCAAAAATGGCGGAGGCTACGTGACGGCAGCATCAACTGAGGAAGCTACTGAATTCGGTTTTGTATTCATCGATTGCAAGCTTACAAGCGATGGTGAAGCTGGCTCAGTTTATCTAGGAAGACCTTGGAGAGACTTTGCCCAAACTGTATTCATCAACACGGAAATGGGAGCTCACATCAAGGCGGAAGGCTGGCACAATTGGAACAAGCCGAATGCTGAGGAGACCGCGTTCTACGCTGAATTCGGTTCCAAAGGAGCTGGTGCAAATGCGTCACAGAGAGTTTCTTGGTCGCATCAATTGACTGAAGAAGAAGCTTTAAAATATTCTGTCAAGGCTGTGTTAGCAGGAGTTGACGACTGGGATCCAACTGAAAGGATTAAAAATTAGTAACATTGAAACACCCAAAAGTGAATAAGTTAGTTTATAGTTTTTGTGTTTTGCTTGCTGCTATAAGTTCAGTTTTTGCGCAGCAAAAAGAAGTGTCCAAAGTGTGGGTAGCCGATCAAGGTGACGGAACCTATATCAATCCGATTTTGCATGCTGATTATTCAGATCCTGATGTAGTTCGGGTAGGGGAAAATTTCTACATGACCGCCTCTTCTTTCAATGCTGTTCCAGCTTTGCCAATCTTGCATTCCAAGGATTTGGTCAATTGGGAATTGGTGAATTATGCCTTGAAAAGACAAGTTCCAGTTGATCACTTTTCAAAGCCTCAGCATGGAAATGGAGTTTGGGCGCCTGCGATTCGCTACCACGAAGGGGAGTATTTCATCTATTGGGGAGATCCGGATTTTGGGATTTATATGGTGAAAACCAAGGATCCGCTGGCAAAATGGGATGAACCTGTGCTTGTAGAAGCTGGCAAAGGACTGATAGATCCATGTCCACTTTGGGATGAGGATGGCAAGGCTTATTTGTCACATGCATTTGCTGGTAGCCGAGCTGGTATCAAAAGTTTGTTGGTTGTGAAACCGATGAATTGGGAAGGAACCAAAACTACTGGTGCCGGAAAAATGGTTTTTGATGGGCATGATGCCCACCCAACTGTGGAGGGAACGAAGTTCTACAAGCGAAATGGTTACTACTATATTTTTGCTCCTGCAGGAGGAGTTTCCACCGGTTGGCAGTTGATTTTGAGATCAAAAAATCCCTATGGACCTTATGAAGAGCATATTTCTTTGGCACAAGGAAATACTCCGATCAATGGTCCACATCAAGGTGCCTGGATAGATACTGAATCAGGAGAAGATTGGTTTGTACATTTTCAGGATGTGGAGGCTTATGGTAGGATTACCCATTTGCAGCCGATGAAATGGAACAATGACTGGCCAACCATGGGAGAGGATCCGGATGGAGATGGAACTGGGCAACCGGTTTTGAAGTATAAAAAGCCAAGTGTTTCAGCTAAATCAACGATTTCTACTCCTGCTGATTCAGATGAATTTGACGGGAATGATATCGGGCTGCAATGGCAATGGCAAGCTAATCCTGTGGCAACTTGGGCTTTTGCCAATCCAGCTGAAAGCAGATTGAGGTTGTTTACAGTTCAACTTCCAGAGGATGCCAAAAATCTTTGGGATGCTCCTAATTTACTGCTTCAGAAATTCCCTGCGGAGGAATTCACTACGACAACATCTCTTGAGTTTTATCCAAATCCTAAACTGCAAAATGAGCAAGTTGGCTTGATCGTCATGGGGATGAGCTATGCCTACTTGGCTTTGGAAAGTACCGAGGATGGGATTTCGCTCAATTATGTGACCTGTCTAGATGCAGAACATGGTAAGCCGGAGGTGAAAAAGGAGATAGCCAAATTGGATAAAAACTCCATTCAGCTTCGGGTGAAGGTAAGCAAAGGGGGAGTCTGTACCTTCTCATATTCTGAAGACGGAGAGAAGTTTGAAGAGATAAATGAAAGTTTTACAGCAATTCCAGGTAAATGGATAGGAGCCAAAGTTGGGCTTTTTGCCATAAGAAATACCAAAACCAATGACAGCGGATTTGCAGATGTGGATTGGTTTAGATTTAAAAAATAAGACACAATGAATACCCAAAATATGAAAACCAGATCAATAAGTTTAGCGGTTTTAATTGCTCTTTTTACGAGTATGATGCCGATGTATGCGCAGCAAACCTTGGAAACCATCTATGATGGAGTGGAGTTTGATATGCCAAAAGTCAAGGAGGCCAGCTTTCCGGATTTTGAAAAAAGTATTAAAGAATATGGTGCTATTGGCGATGGGCTGACCAAAAATTCCGAGGCTTTCAAATCCGCCATCGAAGCCGTAAATAAAGCCGGTGGAGGTAAAGTGGTAGTGCCAAGAGGTGTTTGGTACACTGGCCCAATTACACTTCTCAGCAATGTGAATCTTCATCTGGAAGATGGGGCTCTGGTAATTTTCAGCAAGGATAAAGACGATTATCCTTTGGTGGAGACAAGTTTTGAGGGGTTAAATACAGTTCGTTGCCTTTCTCCGATCAATGCTTATCAGGTGGAGAATATCGCTATCACCGGGAATGGAACGATCGATGGAAGTGGTGAAATATGGAGAGCAGTGAAGAAAGGGAAAATGACGGATTCTCAGTGGAACAACTTGGTCAAAAGTGGGGGAATAGTAGAAGGATCGAATTGGTTTCCTTCGGAATCTTACCTAATGGGGCATAATGCAAGTTCCAGTTTTAATGTACCGGATATCACCGATCGCAATGAATTGCAAAAGATGAAAGATTTCCTTCGGCCAGTGATGGTAAGCATCCGGGAAAGCAAGGTGGTTTTATTGGACGGACCTACATTCCAAAATTCCCCTGCATGGAATATCCATCCGCTGATGAGTGAAGATGTGATTATCCGAAATCTAAATGTGCGAAACCCTTGGTTTTCGCAGAACGGGGATGGTCTGGATTTGGAATCCTGCAAGAATGCCTTGATCTACAATAATACCTTCGATGTGGGAGACGATGCGATCTGTATCAAATCAGGAAAAGACAAAGACGGAAGAGAGAGAGCCATTCCTACAGAAAATGTGGTGATTAAAAACAACATTGTTTATCATGGCCACGGTGGAGTGACTGTGGGGAGTGAAATGTCCAGTGGAGTGAGAAATATCCATGTTTCGGCCTGTACATTTATTGGAACAGACATTGGCTTACGATTTAAAAGTACCCGTGGAAGAGGTGGAATAGTAGAAAATATCTGGATTTCGGATATCGATATGGTCGGAATTCCTACTGAGGCGATTGGTTTTAATATGTTTTACACAGGAAATAGTCCTGTGATCGAGGAAGATCAAAGTGCTGATGACGAGGCGAGACAAGAAAACCTGGAGCCAGTAACAGAAGAAACTCCGGTTTTCAGAAATATCAGCATGAAAAATATCACGGTGACAGATTCAGAAGTAGCTGCCTTTTTTATGGGATTGCCTGAAATGAAACTGGAAAATGTAAGCTTAGAAAATGCTGTTTTGCAGGCGAAAAAAGGCATCACTGCGATCGATGCAGCCGGTTTGGAGCTTATCAATGTAAAAGTGCTTGGCACTGATGAAGTTCCATTGACGATATACAATAGCCAAGGAGTGAAGGTGAGTGGATTTACATTTGAGGAGAATGGAAAAGCTGCGGTTCGCGTACTTGGAAACTCTGATAATGTTGAGTTTGATAAGGCAGATTTTAAAAGTGCAGAAGATCAGATTACCACAGGAAATGGTGTTTCAAAGGAAGCGATAAAACTAAAATAAGATGAAGGCTATTGTAATTCTATTTACAACATTCACCCTGTTTTATGCGGCGATTTTTGGTAATGATAAAGTAGAAGAAGAAATCACCTTTTTCCTGGTCGGAGACTCCACCATGGCGGATAAGCCATATGCTGGAAGTAACCCTGAAAAAGGTTGGGGGCAGGTTTTTCCGCTTTATTTCAAAGAAGGAATCCGCTTTGAGAATCATGCGATGAATGGCAGAAGCACGAAGAGTTTCCGTGCCGAAGGTCGTTGGGATGTGGTGATGGAAAGAATAAAACCGGGAGATTATGTCATTGTTGAGTTTGGTCATAATGATCAGAAAATCAATTCTGAAGATCGCTATGCTTTTGCAGATTCGACATATCGGGATAATCTGATTAGATATGTCAGTGAGATTCGTGAAAAAGGAGGAAAACCAGTTTTGGCAACTCCGATTTCGAGGAGAAGCTTTGATGAAAATGGAGTGCTTACCGATACACATGGCAGGTATTCTGAAGTGGTTAGAGAAGTCGCTTCAGAAATGGACGTTCCACTTTTTGATTTACACAAGAAGACTATTGAGGTTCTAGAGCAGTTTGGAGTGGAAAAATCCAAGGAATTATTTCTTCATTACCGTCCTGGGGATTATTCCCAATTTCCCGAAGGGAGAGAAGATAATACGCATCTCTCGCCAACGGGGGCTTTCAAGGTAAGTGACTTGGCTATAGAAGAGTTGCGACGTGAGTTGCCCGAGTTAGTGAAGTTTCTGAAAGATTAGAATTAGTCCTCGGAACATAGACAACTGTCAAATTAGGATTGGTTTAGAAATGAATTACACCAAAGATAAGGAGCACATTCCCATATCGACTATGGACTGACAAAACAATAAACTCATGAAAAAATGCCTTCCCATACTTCTAGTTTTGCTTGTTATCTCCGCTTTTTCCCAAAAAGAGAAGATTAAAAAAATCTATCTCATCGGAGATTCTACCATGGCGGATTATTCCCTTTATGAAGGGGAAGATTATCAGAAAGATCGTTATCCTTTGATGGGTTGGGGGCAAGTTTTTCAGCCTTTTATGACCAAAGAAAATTTGAAATCATTAAAGGGCGTGGTAGATGCCGATTCAGTAATAGTGGATGATAGAGCTCGAGGAGGGAGAAGTACCCGAACATTCTTTGAAGAGGGAAGATGGTCAGCCGTTTATAAGGAATTAAATCCTGGCGATTTGGTGATCATGCAGTTTGGGCATAATGATGCGGCGAAAGAGAAAACTGAGCGCTATGTCACCGTGGAGGGCTACAAGGAATATATCCGGCTTTTTGTCAATCAGACTCGAGAGAAAGGTGCTACTCCAATCGTGTTAACTCCTGTGGCAAGAAATTATCCCTGGAAAGACGGGAATCTGGAAAATGTACATGGAGAGTATGACGCTGCTGCTAAGGAAGTGGCTGAGGAGTTGGGAGCTTTAATGATTGATTTGAACCAGCTATCGATGGATTTTTTCTCTGAAAAAGGGCAGGAATATGTGACAGAAAATTATTTCATGAATTTCGGCCCAGGTTTATACAAAGCTTATCCAGATGGACAAAAAGACAATACACATTTTCAACCTGCAGGTGCTAAGGCGGTTGCAGAATTGGTGCTGGATGGAATGAAGGAACTGGCAATAAAGTAAGGAGAATCTAGAATTGAGAGTCAAGAATCTAGAGATAAGTATTAGGTGTCTAGTTGTTAGAATCAAGTATCAAGACAATAGAATCAAGAACAAAGAGCCTAGATTAAATCAGATATTATGAAAGAAGTGATGAAGAGCTTTATGAAATCAGCATTTTTTTATCTGGTGTTTTTGCTCTTGATAATCAGTAATTCTTATTCTCAGGTGCCTTCACAAGATATTCAACCACTTGATTCAGAAAAACTGAAGGGCAAAATAGAGCATGACATCGTCGTGGCTCAGGATGGTTCCGGACATTTCAAAACAATTGGAGAAGCTCTCGAAGCTATTCGGGTTTATCTTCCCAAGCCACTGACGGTCTATATTAAACCTGGGATTTATAAGGAGAAGCTAGTCATTCTAGGTCCGGTGACGAATGTGACTTTTGTAGGGGATAGCCCCGAAAACACCATTATCACTTATGATGATTATGCCTCAAAAGACAATATGGGGACTTTTGAAACCTACACACTCAAGGTTCTTGGTAACTCACTGACTTTTAAAAACCTCACCATTCAAAATACAGCCGGAAATGTGGGGCAGGCTGTTGCCCTCCATGCTGAGGGGGATCGATTGGTTTTTGAAAATTGCCGTTTTTTAGGAAATCAAGATACCATGTTTGCCTCAGGTGAAAACTCCAGACAGCTCTATAAGAATTGCTACATCGAGGGTACTACTGATTTTATATTTGGATCTGCTACAGTACTTTTTAAAAATTGTGAGATTCACTCCAAATCAGATTCCTACATCACTGCTGTTTCTACACCTGAATGGGTTGAATATGGCTATGTGTTTAAAAACTGCAAACTCACAGCTGCTGAAGGTGTGACCAAAGTATACCTAGGAAGACCTTGGAGGGATTTTGCCAAAACGGTTTTCATCAACACAGAAATGGGTAAACATATTTTACCTGAAGGCTGGCATAATTGGGGTCGGCAGAAAGCTGAGCAAACTGTTTTCTATGCAGAATATGGAAGTGTTGGAGTAGGTGCTGATCCGGCTTCACGGGTGGATTGGTCGCATCAATTAAATAAAGAAAAGCTCAAAAAGTACAGCAATGATTTGATTTTCTCAGGGAAAACCAAGGATGCAGATCACTTTGGGAATCGCTGGTTTGGGTATGAAAAAGATACCTCTTTTAATCTGCATGATGCCTGGAAAAAGGATGTGAAGAATTTTCCTCAGATCAAACCTATTGAAATCCAGCCCAGTGAACTAGTAGCTGGAAGCAAAGGGCATATCTATAAAAAACTTGGAAATCGGGAGCTGAAATTGGATGTGTTTTCACCTTTGAACGCGGAGTCTTTACGGCCTGGAATAGTCATGGTTCATGGTGGAGGTTGGAAGTCAGGTGATAAGGAGCTCCAGATTCCGATGGCAATAGCTTTGGCAGAAAAAGGCTATGTGACTGCAGTTGTAGAATACAGACTTTCGCCTGAAGCGCAATATCCGGCTGCGATTCATGATGTGAAGGAAGCGATTCGCTGGCTGAAAGTGCATGCCAACGAATTTGGAATTGATACCAGTCAAATGGCTATTTCCGGGAGTTCTGCGGGAGGTCAAATCGCAGCTTTGGTGGGGATGACGAATACATCAGAATATGAAGGCGCGACTGAGTTGTCTGCTTCTTCAGAAGTTCAGGCGATTGTAGATATGGACGGAGTATTGGCCTTTCATCATCCTGAGTCGGCAGAGGGCCAGGTAGCATCAGAATGGTTTGGAGGAACGTACGAGCAAAAGCCTGAAATTTGGGATGCTGCTTCACCCTTGTATTTAAAATCTCCTGTTTATAAACCTATACTTTTTATCAATTCCCAATACCCGAGATTTCATGCGGGTAGGGATGAGTTAATTCAAAAACTTGATGCAGCAGGGATCTATTCAGGAGTCCACACTTTACCCGAAACACCGCATCCATTTTGGCTGTATGAGCCATGGTTTAATTATACAGTAAAAATCATGGATGAATTTTTTGAGAGAATTTTAAATTAATTCCTCAAGGTATTAGATTATTTGATTTATGTAAGCGTAAACGATTGCACGATTTTAGGTGAAAGCTAAAGAGAAAATACGTCTAAGTATCCTTCCTCAAATTATTATTTTGCAAGAAATAGCCTTCTGAAGCAATTATTTTGAATTCCTGAAAATTTTTATGAAAATCTTGCGACAGTAAATATTAATATGTATAATGCAATCGATTGCGCAATAAGTTTCTAAAATTGGCACTCAATAATAGCTGTATTAATTATTTAACTACTTAAATTTTAAAATATCATGAAACTATCTCTGGTCAAATCCTGAAAATTTGACGGATGCTCTTTATCCTTAAAAAGAGATTTTACAACCCAAAAAGCCAATGAAATGAAAAAAACTCTACCAGTATCGGAAAAGTCCCGATATCTATTTCTCTTAATTTGCTTACTGTGCAGCCTAAGTTTTCAGGCCTCTGCGCAAACTAGCCCAATCACTGGAACTGTTATAGGTTCAGATGATTTGCCACTGCCCGGTGCATATGTTACCGTAAAAGGTACAACGCGCGGTGTGGTCACAGATGTCGATGGAACCTACTCCATCCCTGCGGTTTCTTCCGAAACGCTAGTTTTCTCCTTTATAGGAATGGAAACTCAAAACATAGAAGTAGGAAACCAATCAGTCATTAATGTTACGCTCCAAGAAGACATGGCCCAGCTGGAAACAGTGGAGGTGGTGAGCTTTGGCTATGGAACAGTGAAAAAAACTGATCTGACAGGTTCCGTGGCCTCTATTTCCGGCAAAGATCTTTCCAAAATCCCTGTTGCCAGTGCTGCACAAGCGATCACAGGGCGACTTCCTGGTGTAAACGTCCTTACTACGGATGGTTCTCCTGATGCTGATATTGTCATCCGTGTTCGTGGTGGAGGCTCGATCACTCAGGATAACGCACCGCTCTATGTAGTGGATGGATTTATCGTGAGCAGTATCCGTGATATTCCACCTACAGATATAGAAAGTATCTCTGTATTGAAGGATGCAGCAGCGACGGCTATCTATGGTGCTCAGGCTTCCAACGGTGTCATTGTAGTGACTACCAAAACTCCTACAGCAGGCAAGGTTTCGGTTTCTTACAACAACTTTTTTCAATTCAAAATGCTGCCAAAGGATCGACGATATGAAGTGCTAGATCCCTATGAGTACGTGTTGGCAAATTATGAATATGCCAAATTAAGATCAGAAGCTGACCTGAAGAGATTTGAGAGATTCTATGGTGTTTTTGATGATTTAGAGCTTTACAAGCAAAAGCCAGGGACAGATTGGCAAGAGGAATTATTCGGAGACCCGAAACTGTCGATGTACCATAATATTTCCCTTTCGGGAGGTACTGACAAGACTAAAGTGATGCTGAGTGTGACCAATAATACCGATGAGGGATTGATGATCAATTCGGGTTACAAGAGAAATGTAATCAACTTCAAATTGAATCAGGTGCTTGCAAAAAGGCTGACATTTGACGCAGGTGCCCGTATCACCAATACGGTAGTTGACGGAGCCGGTACTTCAGGAAATGCTCAAATTAATATCAAAGACGCTGTACAAACTAGGCCTGTCAATGGTGTTGCTGATGAGTTGGAAATAGATTTAAATCAACTCAACTCAGAAGATGATTTTCAGTCATTCCTGTTAAGCCTTGTTAGTCCGGTAGAATTGGCTGAGCAAGATTGGAGAAAGCGTACAGATAACGATTTTGTGTTCAATGCAGGTCTTAACTGGAATATCGCCAATGGCTTGGATTTCAAAACGACTGTTAACGGTTCAAAATCATTCAGAGAAGAATTAAGGTTTTACGGACCATTGACAGGTGAGTCTTTCAATAATGGTGGTAGTCTGCCACTAGGTGTCAAAACTAATAGAGATGGTAATTCCTTAAGATGGTTAAACAGTGTGAACTGGGTTGTGCAAGGACTTGGAGATAAGCACAAGTTAGATTTCTTGGTTGGGCAGGAGATATATTCTACTGGAGGGACTTACAATATGATCCGTTCAGAGGATTTTAGATTGTCAATTACCCCAGAGGAGCTTTTTGCCAATATGACTTTTGGTCGTGTAGATAGATTAGAAACGAGTAACAATACAGATGCGAATAGATTCTCACTTTTTGGTAGAGTTAATTATCAATTCAACAATAGGTGGCTCCTGACGGGTACTGTGAGGGCAGATGCTTCCAGTAAATTTGCCAAGGAAAACAGAGTAGGTGTTTTCCCGGCCGTTGCTTTGGGATGGAAAATTTCCGAAGAAGGATTTCTTCAGAATTCAACATTTGTGGATGAGTTGAAATTGAGAGTTTCCTATGGAGAAACAGGAAACGACAGAATAGACGCTACCGCAACCCAATTCCTTTTCCAAGGATCTACTAATAAGGGCCCTGGTTTTGGCAACGTAGATAATGTGTATTATACGCCAAGTAGCTCAGTATTGTACAATCCTGACTTGGTATGGGAAACTACTATCAATAGAAACTTAGGTTTGGACTTTGCATTTATGCAGTCAAGGATCGAAGGTAGCTTGGATTTCTATTCGAATACTACCCGTGATTTATTGCTTCAATCCGCTATCCCTCCTAATACTGGGTTTAACTCTCAATGGGATAATATTGGTAGCACTTCAAACAAAGGTTTCGAATTGGGAATCAATGTTTACTTAGTAGATAAGCCTGATTTCTCCCTTTCTGTCAATTTCAACACTGGGGTAAACATCGCCAAGATTGAAGAGCTTGACGGTACCACAGATCGTTTTTTCCAATCCAACTGGGCAAGTACTGACTTGAATAATATAAATGATTACTACCTGCGTGTAGGTGGTAAATTAGGGGATATTTATGGCTATGTAAGCGATGGATATTATAGCGTGGATGATTTCCAATCGTATGACGCAGTTACAGGAAGCTATATACTTCAGGAAGGAATACCTAGCTCCGGAGGAGTAGTAGGAAACACCAACATCAAGCCTGGCTACATGAAGCTGAAGGATCTTAACGAAGACGGAGTAATCGACGCTAATGACAGAAAAGTAATCGGTAATGCACTTCCAAAAAATCAAGGTGGATTTGGTGTCAATGCTAGATGGAAGGGATTTGACATGCAGGCGTTCTTCAATTACCAATATGGTAATGACGTGTACAATACAGGTAAAATCCAATACAATCAGTTTAGAAGAACTACTTATGGCAACCTGCTGACCACGATGAGTTCTGATAATCGCTTCACTTACATCGATGTGGATGGTGGTTACACTGGAACTCCCGGTGAAGTAGTCACTGATCTTGTCCAGCTAGGAGAAATGAACGCAGATAAAAATATCTGGTCACACAGTAGCTTCGGCATAGCTGGAGCAGTTATCTCAGATTGGGCTGTAGAAGACGGGTCATTCATTAGACTGAATAACCTTACACTGGGCTATTCATTTGCCCGGGATTTGATTTCAAGAATTGGATTATCTCAATTGAGAATTTATGGTACCGGAAGCAATCTAAAATTGTGGACAGATTACTCAGGATATGATCCTGAAGTAAGTACGAGCCGTAGCAGCACTTACGCAGCCTTGACTCCGGGAGTTGATTACTCCTCATTTCCACGAAGCCGCTCTTATACGGTGGGGTTAAATATTACATTTTAATGGATCTGAATTTTAAACCAATGAACATCAAACATATAGTAATAGCAGTTGTCGCAGGCATGAGTTTTTCTTGTGACGACTTCCTTGAGCCGGAATCACTTTCCACCTTCGATACGAATTACATCTATTCCAATGTAGATGATGCCCGGAAAGGGGTTAATGCAATCTATGCCAATTTTGGTCAGGATGCTTTCCGTTCCCGTCTTTCAAACAACATGGCGGGAAATACAGATATAGAACATCAAAGTGGCTGGACCAGCTCTTCGGATCGATACCAGATTTGGGATCTGAATGCGCTAGAGACAAACAGAGATTTGGATATTGTGTGGACCTATGCATACCGGGCCATCCGGGATGCCAATATTTCTATCGAGGGACTTCGTGCCTCCGGTAAATTGGAGTCAACGGATGTGGCAGAGGCGAAAACAATGAATCACCTGCTGGGTGAAGCAATTACGCTGAAAGCATATTGGTACAGCATTTTGGTGTATTATTTCGGTGATGTGCCTTATGTGACTGAAGCTCCTAAAGCAGGTCTTGAATTTAACCTTCCAAAAGAAGACCGTAATGTGATTTTATCCGGAGTGATTACGGATATGATAGAAGTAGAGGAAAAAATGCTTTGGGCAGATGAAACTCCTTTTGGAATCGAGCAGGTAACTAGAGAATATACGCTGGGCATGATTGCCAGAATCGCCTTGCAGCGTGGAGGATATTACATTAAAGAAGATCTATCCCAAACTAGAGATGGAGATTATTTGGAGTATTATCAGATCGCAAAAACCTACACTCAGAAGTTGATGCAGCTGAAGGATCGTGAACTTCCTTCCGATTACCGACAGGTATTCCTGAATCAGTCTAAATTCATTTCTCCGGTAAATGCAGATGTTCTTTTCGAGGTACCATTTGCGCTAGGAAATGGTGACGTGGCCTGGAACATCGGTATTACAGTAGAAGGTGGCCCAACTGCGGCGCATAGCTTCGGATCCGGGAATAACTACATGGCAATTCCTCCTACCTACTACTTCTCTTTTGATACCCTGGATGTGAGAAGAGATGTGACTTGCGCACTGTATAAGATCAATACCAATTTCGAGAAGGAATTTGTGAATAACAGAACAAATATCGCCCAGGGTAAATGGAGTAGATCGTTTTTGGAGAATCCTCCGGGAGCATCCTCTGCAAAAGGAACTGGAATCAACTGGCCAATGATGCGCTATGCGGATGTGTTGTTGATGTTTGCGGAAGCTGAGAACGAGTTGAATGGACCCACAGCAGAGGCACAGGAAGCTCTGAAAAGAGTGAGAAGAAGAGCATTTAGCGATGACCTTTGGGCAACGCGAGTAGATGGGTATGTGTCTAATATCTCAGCCAGCAAAGAGTCCTTTTTTGAAGCGATTGTGGATGAAAGAGCTTGGGAATTTGGTGGTGAAATGATCCGTAAATACGAATTGATTCGCTGGGGAAATTATGCTGAAAAGATGGAGGAAACCGTCGAAGGCTTGAAAGAAATGGCTGATGAGGCTTTCAATGGTACGGGTGATTTACCTGATTACATGTACTGGAAAGTAAATGAGTCTGGACAGTTTGTGCTTTTGAATCCTAATACAAAAGTGGTGGCTCCGCCAGATGATACATGGAATCAAGTTCCTTTCTTGTTGAGTCTACATAATGAGACGCTTCAGTATGAAGAATGGATCACAAAGGATTGGGCTAACTACTACAATGGACCAAATCCAGGTGTAGCACGCTACATTTTCCCGATTCCTTCCACAGCTATCAACAATAGCCAGGGGACATTGACCAACGATGGTTATGGATTTTAATGAGGCTGTCAAAATCTAAAAGATCAACAATGAAAATTCTAAATAGAAATATAAAAACAACTCTTTTTATGCTTTTGATAGCTGTTTTGGCAGTGTCAGCATGTAAGGAAGATGAAGAGATGTTCGAAGAAACGAGGTTGTTCAGACCTGTTTTGAACGAAGACTTGTATTCAGAAGGGAACACGATTATTGTCAATCAGGGTAATATGAAAAGTGCTATTTCCTATACACTGGAAGTGAGTCGGGATACATTCAACACCATTGAGTATGTAATTGAGACAGATACTTCTTATATCGAGATCAATAAAGCGCTGATAGGAGAGGAGCTTTTCTGGAATACGCTTTATCAAGTTAGATCGACAGCTAGAGCTGCAGATCCGCAGTTTGATAGCAAGGCTTCTGATTTGGGAAATGTGCGTACACAGCGTTTTCCTACCATCCTGAATAATCCTGCTGTCTACGATGTCACAGATATCGCTGCCAGAGTCACTTGGGTGAAAGCTGGTGCTGCCGTGACTGGAGTGAAAGTATTTGCCGCGGATGACCTGCAGTTGAATACTCCGCTATTTGATGAGCAGATGGTCACGAGTGAGGAAGAGGAAAATGCGGAAGTGATTGTAGAAGGATTGGATCCTGAGATGGAATATCAGATTGCTATCTACAGTGAAGAAGTACTAAGAGGTTGGGTGAATTACACCACACGTGTGGCAGATATAGACCCAACTGCTCCTGGAGTGATAGATATCCGCGATAATGAAAGTCCAAGTGCTGTGGCAGACGCGGTAGAAGTGGCAGCGGATGGAGATCTTATCTTGGTGAAAAGAGGAGTGACTTATGACCTACCTTCTGAGGCATTGGATAAATCTATCACCATTCAAGCTGCTTATGGTTTCGGCGAGCAAAAAGCAAAACTCTATACTACAGGTAACTGGAATATAGCCGAAGGAGCACAGATTGACCACATCAGATTTATTGATTTGGAAATTCGAGGTGCTGATTACTCTGGAGATTACGTATTCAATCCGAATACTAAAAATGTCAATGTAAAAGAACTTCTTTTTGAAAATTGCAAGATGGGCACTTTCAGAGGCATTCTAAGAGTAAGGGGAACAGTAACTATAGAAAACTACCTCATCAAAAACACCTTGGTGGATAGTATTGGGGGGTATGGATTGCTCACTACGGATACAAATCCAAGTGATGGTGAGATGACGGCGAATGTTCAGAACATCGTTTTTGAATCTTCTACTTTCAATAAAATCCAAGGTGGGATCACTTCCAGAAACAATTCTACTTCCATTATTATTGATGGATGCACCTTTGGGAATTTCATTAGCCCTGGTGGACTGATGTTCCGCTACAGAGGAGGTGATGGAAATAACAACGTTACAAACGGCATCAGTATCACCAACAGTATATATGGACACGCATGGGACGAAGCTGAAGCAGAGAATTACGGAATACGAGGTATAGAAGGTCTGGAAAGTACCAACTTCAATTTGGTGAACAATTACAGCACAGGAGATTTTAGTTTCTCAGGAAATGAAATTCCAGGTTTCCCTGTCGGGAACTATTCAAAAGGTCAAGCGGATCTTTGGGTAAGTCCAGCAATTAATGATTTCAATTTCAAAGACAGTGGTTTTGCCGGAAGATTTGATACAGGTGACAAGCGCTGGAGAGTTACATTATAGGAAAGTATTGGGTTATTAATTAATTGAGAAAAGGTGTGGTTTTGCCACACCTTATTCTTTTCAACCCAAATTAAAAGCCAATGAAATTGATAAGTAAGCTATTATTTATATTCTTATTTCTTTTTACAGGAACTGCCTGTAGCGACTCTGAAGAGCCAAATCCGGTGGTGGATGTGGATGAGGAAATTGAAGAAGTGATCTCACCTTATGAAGGTTTGCATTATGCATTCCCTGGTGCGGAAGGATTTGGTCAGCTGACGACTGGTGGTCGTGGGGGCAAAGTCTTTTATGTGGACAAATTATCTGATGATGGTTCCGTCGGAACTCTTCGCTATGCGGTCAATCAATCAGGTAAACGGACCATTGTGTTCAATACAGGAGGCACGATTCAGCTTAAATCCAAGCTTCAGATTAATTTTGGAGACATTACCATTGCTGGTCAAAGTGCTCCTGGAGATGGGATTACAATTCGCGATTTCCCTGTAGTGATCAATGCTGATAATGTTATTATTAGATACATTCGATTTAGAATGGGGGACGAAGCCGAGCAACAGGCAGATGCTTTGGAAGCACGTTTTCATAAGGATATTATAATTGATCATTGCTCGATGAGCTGGTCTACGGATGAAACAGCTACTTTCTATGCAAATGAGAACACCACATTGCAATGGAGTATTATTTCTGAAAGTCTGAAAAACTCAGTTCATGAAAAAGGATCTCATGGCTATGGTGGAATCTGGGGTGGAAAAAATGCTTCTTTTCACCATAATCTTCTGGCACATCATGATAGCCGAAATCCACGGCTTGGAGAGGAAGCTGGAAAAGCTTTTGCTTTGACTGACCTTGTCGATGTCAGAAATAATGTGATTTACAATTGGGGATCAAACAGTGCTTATGGTGGCGAAGCTATGAATGTGAATATTGTCAATAATTATTACAAGCCTGGTCCTGCTACGCCTTCCGGTTCTAAGCGAAATCGAATTGTATCAATTGACAAGAATAAAAATGAAGGAACTGAGGTTTATAATATCTGGGGTAAGTTTTTCGTCGATGGAAATGTGATCGAAGGCAGTACTTCAGCTTCTCAGGACAACTGGACTTATGGTGTGCTGAATCAGTTTCACAACAGTTATGGAACCGTTCCACAAACCGATATCGATGGGTTTCGCTTAACGGCCCCACATCCAATCAACGATAATGTGACAACACATACAGGCGAAAAAGCACTGGAACTGGTATTGCTTCATGCAGGAAGTTCTCTGAAAAGAGATGAAGTCGATTTAAGGATTTTGGACAATGTCACGAATAATTCCTATTCCTTTGAAGGATCGCTGGGTTCTACGAATGGCATTATTGACTCTCAGGCAGATGTGGGCGGATGGCCAGAACTAGCAGCTGGAACACCAGTTATTGATTCTGATAAAGATGGGATTCCTGATGCTTGGGAAAAATCCAATGAGCTTGATTCAAATCTTGCTACAGATGCAGCGAAAATTAAACCAGGAACGCCCTACAGCTATTTGGAGATTTACCTAAATAGTCTGATAAAGGATTTTCCATTGAGTAATTGATTCTAAAAAAAA
>TARA_R110002020_G_scaffold424388_2_pt1 | contig 21983 bp, 30 predicted proteins | sample TARA_R110002020 | Tara Oceans TARA_R110002020 (sample SAMEA4396489) | marine metagenome | biome: Westerlies Biome; feature: [MES] marine water layer (ENVO:01000295) within the mesopelagic zone...; material: water (ENVO:00002006), including particulate matter (ENVO:01000060) such...
AGCTGTAGTGTAATCTTCCAGGAATGCAAAAGGTCTAGCTTCTAATCCATCAAAGGTTAGTGTGTAACCATTTCTGTCTCCAAATGCCGCCCCACTATCAGCTGTTCCTGCGTTTAATGACATAGCATTTGCCATACCTAAAGCAACAATTACATCATGACCGTTAGCTAGTGTCGCATTAAGTTGAGCAAAAATGCTAACTTGCGTCTGACCTAATAGCTTAATTTCTTGTTGATCTTGTTGGGTTAAACGGTTAAGAACCATGTTGACCGTTGGTGTGTAAAAAAGAGTTCCGTTTTCAGTGGATCCTGTGATGCTCTCATTTACTGTGGTACTACCACGAGGGACAGTGTATCTGTAGATTGTGTTTCCACCGAAATCAATAGTATCTATTGTTGATAAATCAACTGCATCATAAGCATAGCTATCAATTTGATCATGAACTGCAAAATAAATATATCTGACACCACCAGAAATTCTATTACAATCTAAGCCTCTCCCTTTAGTTAAACTTGTACAAGCCATATTTTTATTGTTTTAAAAGTTAAAAAGTTGGAGGGCTTTTACACCCCCCTTCTTTGTGTTATTATGATGTTAATACGCAATCCGCACCAATTCCAGTCTGAGTTCCTGCTGAGTATTTACATACCATTCTCATATTATCTGAACCGTCAAGAGAGGACATATCTAAAAGTGCTATACGCGTGGCATCAGAAACTAAATCCGTACCAAAATATAAATTAGATTTCGTTGCTGCTACAATTGCAGCATTCTGTAATCCATTAACAACTGCAATTTTAATTCCGTTGAATTGTTTAGTATAGTCATCTGACATATTTCCATAAGGGAAGCCTGTTAAAGCAGAAACTGCTTGAATATACATTTGCCAGTTTTGTTGGTTTATGTAAAGGTATAAATCATCCTTCCCAATTACTGCTGCAGGGATCCCATCAACTGTTGCTTGTAAATCAGCAATAATAGTTGCTGATGTTGGAGCTACACCTGCACCACCTGTTAATACTACTTGATTAACTGTTGCATCATTACCATTTCTTAACCATCCTGCTGCACCTGCACCTGTGAATCCTATAAAGTCACCACCTGCATTAGCTACACCTGCCCATATAGATGTCTCAGTCGCACTAGCGATCACATCACCAATGTAAGATATCACATAATCGTTAAAAGTTGCTGGTGGCGGTGCGCCTGCACCTGCTCTCATTTGTAAAGCTTCCCATGAGTCTAAAAGTTCAGCCTTGCATAAATCCAAATTCACCTGATTATTAGCAGGGACAATTGTCTTCTCAGTCAACGCAAGAGTTCCTGCATCTGTGAAGTCGCATGTTGCTGCTGCAACTGGTGTTACAGTCGCATCCATAATCTGCAAAGATTTTTGAAATTTGATGTTTTCAATCATTGTTAAATAGTCTAAAGAAACTACTGATTGTAAAGCTGCCGATATGTAAAATCCTGCCGCCTTACCAGAGTAGTTACTCGTCACATTAAAAGCCATAGTTTTGTTTTTTTAAATTATTATTTTTATTTATATAAGTTTCTTAAGTATTTTTCATTCTTAGTCATTCTTCTAAGTTCTTGCGGAGTAGGAGCTGGTCTTGATGAGCTTGATCTCTTTGTATTTATTGCTGTCTCCGCAGGCTGTTTAGCCAACTCAGCTTTTAGTTTCTCATTCTCATCCTTTAATTCTTCCATGCTAAACTCTACTGTCTCAGTAGTCTTAGTAGTTTTAGTTCTTGGGTTTTTCCCTGGCACAGATAACTCTTCTTCTTTCTCTTCTTCTTTCTCTTCTTCTGCATCTGTTCCGCCTATTTTAGATTTAAGATCACTAACGGCATCCTCTAAATTCTGAATTCTTTTCTCCATACCTTCCCAATCTCCAACATCAGCCATGTCATCATCTTCTTTTTCTTCTTCTTTTTCGTCTTCTTCGGCAGCTTCAACTTCTTCTTTTGGAGTTTCTTCTTCCTCAGTTTCTGATTCAATTAATTCAGCAACTATGCCTTCCTCTTCTACTCTAAAAGAAACACCTGTGTCTAATTTGTAAGTTCCTGCTGGAAGTGGTATTGTTGTGCCATCTTCTGTTAGGACAGAAATGTCCACACCTGCTTCTAGTTCCTCAGCTGTAGAAACGACAATAGTGCCATCTTCTGTTTTAGCCTGAAACGCTAATTTGATTTTTTTGGATCTGTCTAATCCAAGTGCTACTAAAATTTGTTCTTTAATATCCATAGTATTGTCTGATTAATTTAAGTTTGTAGTATATAATATAAAAATTATTTGTTTGTTTGATTTTCTCTAATTATTTCGTTTAAAGCTTTAAGTATATCCTCGCTTGTAGGCTGTTTAGATGACATTTCCTGCATCTTATCAATAAAGTAACCCTCTATACTTAGACCTTTGATTTCACCTGCTTTTATCTTATTCCAAAGCTCATCATTTTGTATGCTCATTTTTACCATCCAAGTGCCTTTTGGAAGTGAAAATCCGTAAAGAGTAGATTTATCCATTTTTGGATCTTCTATGATCCAAGACTCAACAGTTAACACTCCTGCTACTCTATCTTGGTGTTCGTATGTAGCTTTATGATGGTTATTATGTTTTAAGTAAAGTTCACTGGCCTTTCTAACTGTCGCAGGACTAAAGTAAACATAATATTCTTGGTCTTTATTAGGATCGTATCTAAATATCTGTTTATTTGGGATCAGGGCAGGGCTGACTAGCATCCGCTTTTCTTCATCTACTTTTGCGAATGTTAAATTTTCTTTCTCTTTACCAAAGAAAACAAAGTCAGTTTCAATAGCTGGTGCTGATACTAAGCTAATAGCATCAATTGTTAATGCTTCGCTATCTTCCTCAATTACTAATTCTACTATTTTTGTATTTTTCATATTAAAATGATTTACTTGGTTTTTCAGTAAGAACTGCTTTATTGTATGCTTTTTCAATAGTCTTATCAAATGATTTTCCTTGAGCAGCTAATTTTTTAAACCCATCTAGACCAGGCACATTTAAACCCATATCCTTTTCTATTGTGTTTAACTCATTAGCTATTTTATCTAATTTTCCTACTGAATCTTTTAATTTATTTGCAGTCATAATCAAATCCTGTTTTTCATCAAACATTTTTTCTTCGCTTTTTCCTAATTTTCCATATTCTTTTACTATATCAGAATTCATACTATTAATCACTTTTACAAATTTTTCAGCTTGTGATTGGAAGGCATATAAATCATTCATTTGTGATTGTGCTTGGTCTATTAAAGACCTTACTTCAGCAGAAGCTTTTTCTCCGTCTTGTAGTATTCCTAACTCAACTTTTTGAGCTTTAGCGAAATTTAATTCATTAGCTTTTCTGTATTCTTTTAATTCTTTTTCATACTCTTCGTATGTCTTTTTCCCTAATGGTGTTGGTTTATTCATCTCACTATATTTTGAGTTAGCATTTTCACAGGCTTCTTTGGAGTCATATTCACACTCTCCTGTTTCACCCCATTTGTAAGTATCGTCTCCACATTTTTTACACGGCATAGTTTTAGTCTTTTTATTAATATATAATAGTAATTTGTTTCTTTTATTTGTTTTTACAATGTACTCTCTCTTCTAATGTCATTCAACTGCTCTTGCTTATTTGTCATCTCATCGGCAACTACAAATGCCTTAACTGGTTCAGGGGCTTCGCCACCACCTAAACTAAATTTACCTGACATCATCTCAGCTGCTGGAGGTTGAGCCGCAGTAGTCGCAGCAGCAGTTGCAGCAGAGTCACTTCCACCACTTCCACCACCACCATCTCCCACATCTTGTTTTAGGATCTTACGAATGTTTGCCATACCAGCTACAACGGCAGCGGCAGCAGCAATTCCACCTAAAACAGGTCCTACTACAGGGATCCCTGCAAGTGAAGAGAAGGCTGCAGTTGCAGATTTGAATGTATCAATAGTGGCCATTGCTACTTGTAGTTTCTTTTGCTTTTTAAGTTGTGCTTTTCTCTTGGCATTAAACTTCTTCTCAGTCTTTTCCTGTTCAGCTTTTTGTGCCTTTTCTAATTTTGTAGTATCTTTACCAGCCTTCTTTGCTATCTCTATTTGCTCAGCATACTTTGCATCCGTAGCTTCAGTTTCTTCAGTATATTGGCTTTCTATTTTCTCTGCTTGCTCATCTAAGGATTGTTGCAAGTGTGATGCAACAGCATCAATAACTGCAAAGGCAGCTTCCATTTGTGCCGCTCTTCTTTCTGCATCTAACGCATCTTGTTCTTCCTGGTCTGCTAAATCTTGGTCTTTCTTCTCTTGTGCTATAGCTGCTTCTTCTTCGTTATAAGCTGCATTGATGTCTGCTTTATTTGTAGCAAACTCAGCTTCTATTCCTGCAATATCTTGACCTGCTCTTCTAGCTAAGTCTAATTTCTTTTGATAGTTTTGCTCTAACTCTATTAACTCTTTTTCCCTATTTGTTTTGCCAACTAATGCTAATTCATTTTCTGCATCTAATAATTCTTGAGCTAGTGCTACTTGATTTGTTTTCTGTTCCGATAATTGACCTGTGATAGTTTCTTCTAATTCCAGTGCAGCATTCTTAGCATTTTGTAATTCAATCCAATTTTCTTCACTCGCATTTATATTATACTGCTGTTGAGCATAAGCGATTTGCTTTTGTATTTGTTCTCTTTGAAGTTTTTGCTGTTTCTCTAATACCTTATTTAAATCTTCATTCGCCTGTATTCTTTCTTCAAATGTTTTAGTGGTGTCATCTCTTACCTGTCTAAGTTCTTCTGCTTGTTTTAAATATGTAGCATTCAATTTAGCAAATTCAGCGTCTGCTCTATTAGCTGCTTTCTCAGCTTCTACTAATGCCGTTGCTTGACTAACCGTAGCTGTTACATATTCTTTTACTGCTGCTGCACCTTTAGTCACTCCAGCAACTAATTTGTCTACACTATTATTAACTCCTGTGTAAACATCAACTACTTCTTTCCCAGCATCTTTTACTGAGTCCCACGCTTCACCAAATTCACCTTTAACTAAGTGTTTTAATGCTTTTCCTACATGACCAAATGTATCTAATAAACTATTGAATCTTTCAATTACATTATCTACAATAGCATCACCAAAATCTCTTATACTTTGTCCAGGGTCTTCAAAGATAGTTTTAAACCAAGATACGATATTTCCTACATTATTACTAATAAATTTAAAGAGGTCATTGAATACTATGGACAGAGATTCTGTTGCAATCTTGAAGCCGTCCATTACTTTTTGATTTTTACCTAGTACCTCTTGGAAAATCTCAAATGCTTTATTTAAAAGGAATACAATACCTGATGCTTTAGCTAAAGTTTTAAAACCGACAGTTACCTTCTTTACACCACCTTCAGCTTTTTTAAGACCCCCTTCTAATTTGTCTGTTTGTTTTCCTAAATCTTTAGTTGACTTCGCTGCTTTATCTATTCCATCTGCGACATCTCCTATATTGGATTTGATTATCGCTTCTATTATTTCTTGTTTACTTGCCATGTCTTAAATTTTAAAAAGTAGCACCACCATTAAATTCATGTAGATATACTACTGCACTCCAAATGTCCCTAACATTATTTCTGTCTGACACTTGTATTGTCATTGATTTTACATCACCTGCTGAGCTATCTACCATACTCATAGAACCATTCGTTCCAGCACCACCACCAGAATCGTATTTTGCTATATTCCTAGTCATTCCTGTTGTAAAAATCATACTGTAACTGTCATCTATTCTCGCAACTCCTTTTAAGTTTCTATAAGAGAAGTTTCCTGCTGTTCCAGAACTACCACCAAACTCAAATCTAGTCATATAAATTTCATACCCTACAATACTATTATTTCTCACATTGATATAGCTTGAGCCGTCTCCGTTTACTGTAAGGTTAACGGCACTATTGCTCGTTGTAATTCCTGCCAATTCTATTATTGACATTTGCCTATTAGCATAAGCATAGGTATCACTCCAGGGCAATCTATCTGTACCACCACCGACTACAAATTCCCCTTGCCTTTGAGCTTTTCCATTCATACCTACAACTGAAGCATTTTGAATGTTAGGGTTAATCTGATTTCCTGATCCTGTGATAAAAGGATTTCTAGACCTTCCATCTACCAAGTTAGACTCACCACTAATTAATGCGTTCCGAACTCCTGTTTCTACTTTATTCCCAGTACCCATTACCTTGTTTGTTTCCCTATTAAAGGCACGGCCAATAGATGCTTCAAATTGTTGGTTAAGTCTGCAAGTGCCAGATCGGTCATCATAGGTATATCCATATGCTTCACAGGTTTCTTGATTCGCACTTAACCCTGTATTTCTACCATCAGTAAAAGTAACGATTCCTGTCTCATCTATGTCATGAGGTTTTATATTTGCTATTCTGTAATCTGTCATGATCCGATTAATATTAATTCTACATCCGATAATTGTTCAGGTTTATAATTGATTTTTGAAACTCTATATAATACATTCTTAATTCTGACTTTATCCCAAAACATAAAATTAGTAATCTCTGCTGGTTTTAATAATACTTTAAGTTTAACTGTCTTAGTATCTGGATGATATAATTCGTAATAGTAATCTTGATAATATCTGCTAAACAAATTGTCTGTTGGCGGCACTCCCATATTTATGAATTGACAAGCACCAAAGTTTAAATCTCTATCAGTGGCTGTTGATGGGTACGCATCTACATGAGAAAATAAACAATAGCCAGTTGCATTAGATCCAAATGTTCCATTCTGATAAGGTATATAATAAGTCAGTCCACCAGGCATAGTATCACCACCACCTACATCTCCTGTCACATCATATAAAATTCTAGGCTTATTATCAAATCCCTCAAAGGCTGTTTCATCTGCATTGCCTTTATAAATACAAGGTCCAGGCCAATCTGGAATTGAATCAAAAAAAGGTTTCATAACTGTCGCAGCAAAAGGCTTGGCTTCTACTTTTGTCTCTCCTTTTACTTGCGTATAGCCAGGCACAGTCCACTCTAAACTTCCATAATTATATCCGCTAGTAGCACCTTTATATATTTCAAAAGGATAGTCTTTGTCTACCTGATATTGAAAAGTTGTGGATCGTTTTAAGTCCATAGGATTAAATTTCATAACATCAGCATCTACTTTGTCTGTCCAATCATGGGTTTGTATCTGGAAATTATTAACTTCCGAAAACACATCATTATAAGGCTCTATGATGAGGTGTAAGGGGTTATCTGGATCTTGCAGGGTAACTAGGTTAAACATATCCATAATGCCTTTAAAGAAGTCCCATTGTTTTAGCTTCCCTCTTTGTGTATTTAATAGTGTTCCACCCACTACTACACTTCCACCTGTGCTTCCTGATATTGATGTCAGTGTAGGCATTAAGTTCAGAGCAGCATCACCAGTCGCAGGGTATACAACTACACAAAACTCATCATTCAAATTAACAGGTATTGTAGGATCTGTCACAGTAATAAAGGTTCTTATTTGGCCTGCTGGAATATCAATCGTTTGCATATCAACAGATGTTGTAGTCGATGCAACAGTATCGGTATATCTCCAATAAACAGAAACAGTAGATGTTATAGTTCCTGGGTTTTGCAGCTTAATTTTAGCTGTCATATTATAAGTCATTCCACCATTTGCTGCTGTGAAGTCCCCAGTTGTTATATCATATCCTGCATTTATAAAAGTGTTATTTTGATTTAGTACTACTTTTGTATATGAAGTTATTGCAAAGTTTTGTGCTGGTGTTCCTGAAGCAAAATCTACACGACCAATCTCTCCTCTTTCAGCCCAGTTGATTTCTTTCCCCCAATTAAAGTCCATAAACAATCTTCCAAAATATGCGCTATCAAAAAAGGCAGATGAAAAAGTAAACCCATGCCTGTCAAATATCCTGTCAATAATATACTTAATTTTAATCCAAGGTCTAAACATAGTTTGCAAATTCTCAATACCAGGATTACCTACATTAGCATTATTATTAATCATCCATTGATTAGCTACTTCAAATATCTGACCGTTCCAATTACAGTTAGGGTATTTTAGAACATTCGTAACTGATGACCCTGGTGTTCCAGCAAATGTTCCTGATGGTAAAGGATTATTTAAAGTTAGTGTACCTGCCCAAGAATTAAAAAAACTACTCTTATTATACATATGCTCTAGCTCATCAAAATCTATCGCACTCATTTTCTCTGCTTTCATTAAAGTCGCTAAAGCAACTGACTCAGAATACAAGTTTACATTATAGCTAATCTCCCCAGCTTTTTCTGATACATCAAGTAGTCTCATATAACCTTGAAAGATAACATTACCATCTTCTTTGTAAACGGCTCTCGTTTGTTTATAAGGATTGAATACAGGTGTTGCCCATGAATCTCTGCTTAAGTCAAATAAGTTTTCAAAGATAGAATTGTTATGTTTTGTTGCAGGTAGCTTAAATCCCTTAGAGTAAGATTGTTGTTTCTCTGCTGCTTTTGAGAAAGTATCTATACTTAATGTCAAGGGGATTGTATCATCATTATACAAGTCACAAATTAATTGTCCATCGGAATAAACTGGTTGTGTAAGCCTTCTGCATACTACTTCTTTAATCAAAAGTTCATTAGCCTCTGTGGCAGTAGCAGTACTTACCCACAAAAGGATTAAGGTCTCCTCAGTACTCGTTACTGTATATTCTATTGGTGCTGTCCATCCTACAGTGTCTGTATCAGGAACATAAGCTGCTGGTATTCCTGACCCCCCTAAGACAGGATCAGTGAGGCCAGCCGAACCATTAGTTCCAATATATAAATTATTAAAATCTGCATTATGAGGTTGTGCTTGTTTTACATTCATTGTTACCTCATACTTCTGACCTGGTATTAATCCTTGCACTTTACAATACACATAAGTTTGTCCCAAAGCACCACCCCCCCCTGGAAATGATAGATGCCAGCCCACTGGTGCTGAAAAATTAAAGTCATTATGGGGGTTGTTTGAAGTCGTCTGCCAGGCAGCACGACCTCTCTGCCAGTTTGTAGTTGGGGGAGAGGAATTTATAACACTAACTACTCCTGCCGTACCTGCAGTCGTTAAATTTAATCCAAACATAGGAGCTATGTTTTGTGCTACTTGATTCGCATAAACTATGGTGTTGGTTGCAACATAACCTTGATAATTCTGGGGGTATAAAACTAATTGTACTGACATATTATGCGCCTTGAGATTTGATTTCTACTGCCTTCTCTATTTCAAATGTATACTGTATGAGTTTATCATTACCCACAGTCTTTTTAGTAAACGAGGTTGAGGTTAATGTACAAGGTTCAGTGAATGCTCGTATTACTTCCATTGTACCACCAGCGAAATAATCTTTTATGATCATAACCTCATTAGAGGTTTGTAATTGTTCTAACCATACTGCAGTTTCTTCATTAATATAATTCGTATTTATTCTTATCTTTTCAGTTGTGTTTGTTTTAAAGTTCTTTCTCCCACCTTGATTTTTATTTAAACTAAAAGTCCCTTCATTCCAAGTACCATCTAGCTTTTTATATTGAGTGTGCTTAGAGGTTAATGTGCGCACACTCTTTTTTGTAAAGGTATAATAGTCCCAAGCACCATGTTTATTTAACCACGCTAATCTAATGGATTCATAACGGCAATCTCCTGATATTATATTGCAGGTGTACTGCATACCACAATAAGATCCAGGATTAGCTACTGGCTGAATGGTATAAGAAGCCATAGTCCCACCTGCTACTGCAGCTTGAAAAGTAGATGACCACCCTCTTAGGTTCGCAGGATAAACCCCTGCAAATAAGTAATGGAGTTTTGCACCTTGTGTATCAGTTGTACTTGCTGCAAGGTCTGGAGAGATACCACTCCATCCACCATTCGTCTGTCTATTAGTCACAGTTATATCTAGACCTATTTGAGAGCCTGTTCCATCTACACCATCCCAACATTTAATCATCATATAATCAACTCCCTCATCACTACTTGCCCCCTGAGTTTCAAAGGTATAATCAGATGGATCAAGTAGATTAAAAAAGGCTACCGTTCCATAGTCTTCTACTCTCGCTTCAAAGGTCAAAGGCATATCAGTTAAAAAATGACCTAACGCCTTTCCCATTAATATGTATTCATTCGTTGCTAAATCATATCCGAAGCTAGGATCATTCGCTGTGACATAACTTAATTTATCTGTATTATATATGACTCCATTATAAGTAAAAAAAACAGGAGTTCCATTATAATATCCAACAGCTTCATTTACTTGATTTGGAAAGTTTGGATCTGCGCCTAAGTATTCTAATGTTAAGATTACAGAAAAATAATTAACAGGCTCAGGTGCAAGACAATACTTGTCTATATTATGAATTGAATGATAGGCTGTATCCTCTGAATAGTCTACACCTTGGAAGCTTGAAGCTGTGGAAGGAATATCAGAGATCACCCCATTATACTGAGGGGTTACATAGTTTTCTATTATCTTTCCAAAGTCAAAAATACAAACTCCTGCACTATTTGGAGTAGACGAATAAGATGATGAGTGTATTGTTCCTGCTGGATTCATACTCTGAAGTCTATTAACTTGAACCTGTGCATTTACCTTGACCATTAGTTCAGTTGTCATCACCGATGTATCGTCAGAAATTACATAAATTATTTGCTGACCTGCAGCCATTGTTAAATATCCTGGTGTCTGTTTTACTACGAATGCCATATTATGCTTGTTTAAATTTTGTCCAACCTTTTATTATATCTTCTTTTAATGCTCCCATCATACCTAATCCAAATGACTCCATTGCTAACCCTAAAGGCTTCTGGAAGAAACTTAAACTCTTTAAGCCATCTCTCTTTATAGACCTACCTATAATATATGCCAGACTTAATGTAGTAATGTATCTTCCTGATTTCTTGTCTCTTCCTTTTATCCCTTTCTTTTTTATCCACTTAGCCAATATATCTGGTGGTGGTTGTTTTGTTTTAAATTTAAAGGGTGACTCCACTTTCCTGCTATCCCAAGTTGTAAAGTCTTGTATCTGCTTATTTCCAGAAACTCCTTTGTCAACAAATTGGCCATATTGATACATCATAAATTGAACCTCATAACCATCAGCCGTAGGCGTTACTCTAAACTTAATTGACTTCTCTAAGTCAGTTCCTTTAACATTTGCTCTAGCTTCTTTCCTTACAAATAAAGCAAAGCTACGCAGGTACTTTTGTATGGCAACCATCTCTGCCATTATACGAATGCTGCAAATATCTCTACTTGAACATCTGTTGTTGCTGAAGGTCTTACTTCTACCGTTACTAAATCTTCTAATGTAGGAAAGTTAGGTGATGTGTCTGCTTCAGCAATCGCTGCTTCTTCTGTCTGAAATAAAATATGAGAACCCCCTGCTCTTACCGTTACTTGATAATTGGTATTTGTAGTTACTAAAGCTAACTTTATATCTTGGTCGCTACTCAAATTTGTTATCCTTAAATACTTACAGTTTTCCACATCTAAAGCACCTGCACTTGAATGAGGTGTTGAAGCAAATGTCGCTATTGTTGTGGTATTAGTATGCGCTGCAGTTAAGATTCTCTCAAATACATCTACTATATTGTTTACTGCAATTGTATTTGTGGATCCTCTCGCTGCGGAATTTAATGTAACGCTTTCTGTGATTGTTGCTGTTAATGTTGCCATCTATTATAATTTTATTGTTATTTTAAAAAATCCTATTTCTATTTTATATTTTCCTATCTTAAATTTAAACACCTGTCGGTACTACTATTGGCCTATCTCTCACAGGGATCTCACAAGTCTGAAAGTCATTATGCACTATTATTGGTAAACTAAATACCCAGCCTGTAACCTCGTTGTCAAATCTTTCGCTGAATGGTTCTATATTAAACTCTCCATCACCCCATACTATAGGTGCATCAATATCATTAGTCAATTCTGATTGCCATTTTGAATGTCTGAGCATTCCTATTATGTCTGTGCATATTTGCAGTGTCTCATTTAGCACCTCTTGATTGTTGCTTAAATTGTTAGCTGATTGAAAGTTAGTCTGAGTCCAATTTTCTCTTTCGCTTACTAAGTCCATTACAAAGATTTGAAAGTTATAGGTAAGTGTTGCTTGGCCTGTCTGTACATTCACAGGGTTTATATGCATCAAAGGAAACAAAGTATTCTTGGCCAAATCAATTTCCCAAATATCTCCACTTGTAGTAGTAGTGATCTGTTCATGCTCTACCCCTAAATTCTTTAAGGTGTCAATGACATTGTTAAAGGTTTTATTTATTACCATCTGATTCTAATTTTACTGTTTTATTTATATTCAAATCTGTCTCATAACTCAGCCAGGTTAAACATTCTAATAACGGCAGCTTTGTTATTGTTTCTAATTTACTTATATCTTCATTGCACAGCCTGTGCATAATTCCAAACCATCCCCACTTCTCAGCGAAGCCATCATCTGTTATTCTTTCTCTGTCAGACTTTTCGTTACTCGAGCCATTAAAAATGATGGCATAATCTTCAATAAGTCCATGGCGAAAGTCCAAAAAAAAACCATTGCATTTTGCACTTCCTGAGCAGACATCTTTCTCATCTCTTCAGCTCTCATAGCGATCTCCCCATCATAGGCTTCTATAGTATACTTACCATTTTTCTTTTCCGTTACTGGTCTATATAGTATAGCCATTAAATCAGGCAAATTCTTTTCAAGGCCATGGACTATCATTGTCTCAATATCGGCATACTCTCCAAGTGTGATATCATTTAGCTTCGGATGAAAGCCATACTCTTGGCCATCTATTTCAATAATGTTTTTTAATTGAGTATCTACCTGAGATTGTAATTTAGTAAAGTGTTCCATAATTACAGACACATCCGATATACTTAATTCCTTAATCAAATCTTCAGGGATGTTGGTTAATTCTTTAATAGTCTGTAGTGCTTCTTGGCTGGTAGAGTTCTTATCAATATCTACAAGCTTCAGCCACTTGTCTAATGTAACATCTGACCAGCTAGTGATTGCTTCAAACTCTTTAGTCTCTGCTTTCTTTTTAATTTTAACTTTCATAATATATAATAGAAATTTGGTTAATTTAGTTTACTGTACAAAATATCGGCCTGCATTAGGATTGTCTAAATGATAGATTACATTATATCTAACTCCGTCTATTGCATGATTGTATGCATCAACATATAGCTTGGAGGCCTTGTCCGAAAATATATAATTGTTTAATTCCTTAGCTATATTGGTTGATTCAGGAGTTATTATTAATTCAAAATCTTGCATCCTAGTTATGCCACTTTCAATAGTTCCTTTTTTAACAGGCTTTATATTTACTCCCAAATGTTTTAAGTCTGCTATTAGTCTTGGCTCGCTGCTGTCAGCTATTATAAGCATATTACCTACCCTCTCAATAATTATCTTTGCCAGTTCTTGCGACTTTAATCCGTTCTTATAGATATGCTCTTTCATATATATCTTGCGTTTCTTTTTATCAATAGCGACTTCTGTTAAGCTGTCAGGATCTACGGAGAAGCCAAAATCCATTCCACACGAAGTCTGTAGTCCATCAGGATTAAATTCTCCGATTCTCCAATGCTCAAACACGACACCCTCGGCCTTGTCTAACCATCCGCCCATAATCTTATGCTGGTACTGTTTAAAGTTAGTATGCTTTATGGTCGCAATGCGCTCTAGGAAGCTCTGTGAGAGGTTTTCTTTATTATCTCTGTATGTACTGTGTATGTAGCACACATTGTCTTTAACCCCATTAAAGCCTGCTTCAATTCCTTTATTCGCAAAGAACCTGTCATAGATCCAATGCTCTTTAGTTACAGGATTCAGGATTAGTATGATCCTGTTCTGAATATCCTTCTCTCTAATACTCAGGTCTATTGTATCAAAGATATCTTCATCAATCAATTCTTCCGCCTCATCTAAAACCCAGCAGCTGATTCCTTGGAGTGACTTTAGGCTGGCTGTCTGATTTCCTGCCGAGGTCTTGATACCTCTAAATAGTATATCTGATTGATTGCTTATATTTAACACTTCAGACTTATTGATACTAAACACATCTTCAAAACCTAGTAGGCCTATCTTTTCTAAAAACTCAGGGATGATTGATAGGTGCGCTGATGTCATTGTAAATCTAGTGAAGAGTATTCTAATGCCTTTTGTCATTGTCAGTAAGGTTAGAAAGACAGTGGCAGCAAATGACTTTCCTGATCCTCTCCCACCTGTTATTATAAAATAACGAGCCTCTGAGTTAAAGAGTGGATTGTATTTGCTATTCAGTATCAGTGTCTACAAATGTTATTACAGGCATATTGATTGCTTTGTCTCCTGAAGTTACATCCAGCCTATTTGTTTCATTCCATCCAAGTCTAGTCTTTGCTGCGTGTATTACAACTGAAGGCACTTTGTCTTTTACGCATTCATAATACTTTGATTTAATAAAGTCCTTTTGGATGTTTTCTATCTCATCTACTTTGTCTGCAAATTCCTTATCTTCTTTTATCCACTTATAGAAGTTAGTCCTTGACAGGGCGGTTGCTTTTAGGGCTGTGGTGATTACCCCTAGGCTGGCCTCTAATGCGTTGAGCATTCTCTCTTTGTTGATTTGTGTTCTATTCTGTTCCATTTTTAATTGCTTTTTGTCCTGTAAACTGCTCCCATCTTTCTATTATTACATCACAATACTTCTCGTCTAATTCCATGCCGTAACATTTTCTCTTTAGTTTTTCTGCTGCTATGAGTGTTGATCCGCTACCTAAAAATAAATCTAGAACATTGTCTTTTCTTTGTGTGTTGTTTAGTAAGGATCTCATACATAAGTCTACAGGCTTTTGAGTAGGATGTAGGTAGGTTGTAACGCTATCTTTTTTAATCTCCCAGTTGGAGCTTTCATCTCGCATTGCATTTATGATCTGTATTAATTCGTTCTTTTTAAATTTATCATATTCTATTTTCCCTTCTCTTAGTATGGTTTTGTTCTTCCTGTCTCCATACCACTCATTATTGTAACCTCTTTTTCTAATATAGAAGCACGGCTCATGCGACCAATGATAATCGGATCTACTTAGTACCATCCCTTTATTCCAAATTAATTGTTGCTTGACTTCAAAGCCTGCATCATTCAGGGCTGTCTCAAATATCATTTGTGTACTGCTTGCGTGCCAAACATATACTGCTGGATTTTCTTTTGAGTGTTTAAAGAGTTGAACAAACGCACCATGTAAGAAAGCATAAAGTGGTTCGCCTCTGAGTTTATCGTTTTGTATTATTTCAAAATTTGTAGCTTCATAGCTTATTCCGTAAGGTGGATCTGTAAATATTAAATCTGCTTTCTGTTTATTCATTAGTTTAGCAACATCATCTGAGCTTGTACTATCTCCACACATAATTCTATGATCTCCCAGTTGCCATATATCACCACGCTTTGCTTTGCTTTCTTTTACTTCAGGGATTTCGTCATCTTCAATTAGTCCTGCTTCAGGTTCTGCATCATCTATGTTTTCCCACACATCTAAACCCCATTCTGTAAGTTGAACGCTATCCCATTCATTAGCTAATATATCCCATTCCCATTCTCCAAAGCCTACATTATCTTTTACTATAAACTCTCTCTTCTTCTCTTCTGTAAGTCCTTCCGCTACTTCTATCCATACTTCTGTAAGTCCTGCTGCTTTACTGGCCTTTAATCTCATGTTACCGCCCAGCACCATCATCTCCTCATCAACTACTATTGGTCTTAGCTTTAACATCTCAGGAAATTCTTGTATGGACTTGACTAGTTTTTTAAATTTATCATTCTTAATAATTCTAGGATTGCTAGGGTTTCCTTTTACCTTACTGATCTTAACTTGTTGTTTCATAGTATATAATAGATTTTTATGTTATTTATTTAAAGTCCTTATCTAGTTTGTGTTCACCAGTTAATGTTTCCTTGGCCTCATCCCATAATTTATCTCGCTTTTTATTTCTACTTAACGATTCTTCTGTTCTTATTAAACTTGGGAATCCATCAAATTCTTTTTCTAATTCCACCATCCATTCACCACACTCACATTTTGCCTGTTCGGTTCTTACTTTACCATCAATAACTTTAATTGTTGCTTTCATTAATTCTTTAGTGGCATCACAAGTTTTACAAATAAACTTTATCATTTTATTCTGTTTTGTTTATCTTTTTCTAAAATCTTTATTACTCCTTTTTGTGTATGTAAAGGTTTTGCGTTTCTAAGAGTCCTATATTCTTCAGGATTGAAAATAAGTTTAACTTCTTTTATGAAGTTATTTTTGTCATACTTCACTACCCATCTATTCTTGTAGTGCATCTTAGTTTTCTTTAAGTGTGTTAAGTAATTCATTCGTTGTATTTTTTATATAGTTTTTTTATTCCATCAAAGCAAGTTGATATACAAGAACCACAATTAGTTCCTGTTCCATAATTAGTACTATAGATTGTATTGTAGGTTTCAATCATGCGCTTTTTAGCTTTAACATCTTTTGCTCTTCCTGTCTTTAGGTCTTTCCACATATCTAATATTTCATCTATGATCTCTTGCGGCAAATCATCAGGTGTTTCAATTTCAGTTGTCTTTTTCCAATAGCCTTGCGGACATTCCATTGGTGCAATCCTTGACTTCAGCTTCATGAAACACAGGCATCTTTTGCATTGTCCTGTTGGAGAAAAATAATAAACACATTCTTTACAGATAGACATTCTCTCTTCATATATTTCATTCGGTACAAAAAACTTATTCATTTAGAATATTTTTTAACATTGTCCTTACTTTGTCGATTGTATTAAATAAACTATTTCTACTTATACCAGTCTTCTTGGCCAAACTATCTAAGGTATTAGATTCATAATAGTATAACTCAAATACTTTTTTATCGTACCAGTAAATATCCTCTAACGCACAGTCTATCTTTTCAAGCTTCTCCCATTTAATGTTGCCAGGTGTTTCTTCAGGCATATTATAAATACTTCTATGAAAATTATCAGGAGAGGTGTTGGTCATATTTACTCCATATAAATTAGTATAGTACTTTTTATACTTATAATAGAACGGACTTCTGGTGCTTGTTAATGCTCTGTTTAATACTACTGCACCATATCTTATTATTCCTTTCTTCCCATCTTTTTCCCAAATGTTTTTTAATGTCTCAGGGTTCATCTGTAGAAAATAAAGCATTAACTCTTGTACGGCATCATTAACTTCTTCATGGTTTTTAGTTAATCCATAACACATCTTTCTAAATTTAGGGCTTAGTTTAGATATTTCTAAATATATCTCAGTCATTTTCTTTTGGAAGTAATGTTTCTAAAGTGTCAACAAGATCATGAGCCAACTCGTCTACCAAGAGAGTATAGGAATGCACCCTGGCTCTGTTTCTTTTTGTTTCAATTGCACCAAAAAACCCTCTAGTCATTACGGATAGATTGATTGGTATAATCATGATCCAATCATGCCAATTCCCTGATGTACGATTATCTCCATAGTTATTATGGTAGTCAATTATCAAATCTAATACTTCAAGATAATTCTTCTTTCTGTCTGCGTTTGCAAGGTCTTCAACAAAGCTTTTATGTACTGCTATAAAACCCTCAACAAGTGCTTCATGTTGTTGATTAGCATAAATGGGTTTCTTCATGCCTTCAATAATATAAAAAAAAACTAATTGATTCCCTTCAGCTTTTTTAAGTTTTCAACAGCCAATTTATAATAACTAATCTTTTCCTCATAATCTATACGGCTAAACTTAACTGTGGTTCTTGCTAACCCTTCTAAATATTCAGCAGCGCCTTCACCATACTTACTGTCTATATAAATGCTGAAACGGAATTGCTCACCCTGCTTGAAACAATTACAGCCGATACATTGTACGGCACAGTTTTTCTCATTCCATCTCGTAGCGTGGTGTCTCCTGCTTTGAAAATGTCCGCATTGCATCCCTGATTTATAATGTCCGACCTTATTGCATGTTACACAAATTACTGCACCCTCATCAGTTGCATCTCTTAGTCTGATGTAAAGACTAAACCATTTGTCAAGTTCTTTTTTTAGTTTACTGATTGACTTCATATCCTAAGTCTTTCTTCCATTGGTCTTGTATCTTCCCTTTTCTTAATTCATAAGCTCTACCTCTCAGCTCAGGACATTCTTCCTGGAGCTTTCTTCTCATTCTCTCTATTGTCTTAATGTTGGTCAGTTTGTTATTAGCAAACATTTGCATAAACTCTAAGCCATTCATTTTATTAGGATCAATTTCTTTTCTCTTTAATTCATACCACCAATAAGCTGCTATCAACATATTGTCATTGTCTCTTAGATGAGGTTTAATAGTTAGTAGTTCTTTTACAGTTTCTTTTGTTTTCATTGGTCTTGTTGTATTATAAAGACTATCAATAAAATAATTAATACTATTACTCCGATTGCTGTTTCCATTATTCTAATAATTTTTGTGATTTATAAAAAGGTACTTCTTTAGGGTCTTTCCCCATTGTTCTAACTTGGTATGTGGCATCATTTATTATTTTTTTATGAGAAATAATCCATTTGTAAAAAGTCCTGATATTTAAAAACGGATCATCTTTTCCGAATCTAACTCCCTGTCTAAAGGCCTCGTCTATCTGGTCAAAGCTTAACATTTTAAAACGATTTTCAGTTTGTAGATCCGCAGCCAATATCTTGGCTAGTGCCGCCATGGTTTTTCCATCTGTCCTTAGTCCTAATTCAATAGAAGTTCTAGCTATTAAATCGTAACATTTTTCTTTCATAACAATTCTTTTCCTTTTAAGTATTCGTTTAATTGATTATCTATTTTTGAGATATCACTTTTTTCATACCAGTTATTATAATTAGATATCCAAGTTTTTAATCTTCTATTTGTATTCCAAGTCTTTTGCATCTCATATTTTGTTTTTCCAGAACGGCTTGTTTCTAACCAATATTCTAAGAAATCTTTTTTATGATCTTCTGTTGTATCAAAATTATTAACCTCTTGTTTTAACTTATATATATTATTATTACTTGTAGTATTATTACTTGTAGTATTACCTTTCTTCTTTTTATGTAGAGGGGTATCCATCTTTTCAGTGATACCTATACACCTTTTAATGATTTGCTTTTGTTTATTGCGCTCTATTTTTACAGTTATGAATTCTGCTTTATTTAGGTCACCGATCCACGAACTTATAGTGTTCTTGCTAACACCATATAAATCAGCGAAGTAACTATTGGTCGCAAAACAGTATCCAAGCTTCCCACTTAGCGCTGTGATCTCACCATACAGAAGTTTAGCATTAGGTTTTAAGTCAGAGTATCTTACTCTGGCAGGAATGATAGCATAGTAACTAGGTCTTTCTTTCATCTAATTTCCATTTTATATGCATAATCTTTTAGTATAAATTTAATAATTTCTAATTGATTAGAAAAATCAAAGTAAGATGTTGGAATTATAGTAGTGGCTTTGCCAGAGGTTATGCGTATTATCACTTCAGCCTTTGGGCTTTCCTTAACTCCATGAGTTAATAAGTATTCTTTTAAATGAAACTTATCTATGAAGATTTTTTTACTGTCTTTCAGATCTTGGTAGGCCGCATAAACTTTATTAAATATATCACGATACACCTTCCATCGTATATTTGGCTGGTGGCGCTTTTCGTAATGATATATTAAAGTTCTATCTCGGTTTAATACTTTGGCAATAATTGTTTTATGAATTCCTTCTTCTGTTCTTGCTATTACTGAAGCCACCATTCTTGGTATTTGAAACTCTAGCTTTCTGCTTTTATTAGAAAGTGATCCTCTAGGCAACCCCATTACTCCTGTAGTAAGGTCGCATATATTTATAAAGTTATCTTTCTCTGTCATTAGAATGGGGTGTCTTCTGGTGCTGGGGTGTCTTCTGCTGCTTTTGCTGGGCAGAACCATCCATCAATGTTATGGAAGTACTTTCCATTAAATTCTTTTGAAGATAGGTTTATTGATACAGTTACTTCAGATCCAATCTCAACATCTCGGATGCTTTTCATCTTATCTCCAAAGAAAGTTATTGCAACTTCTTTATTAAATTGGCTTCCTGATTGCTCTACAAGTATCACTTGCTTTTTCCACTCTTTTCCTGCTTTACTGATCCCTGTTTCAGGATCTAGTTTCTTAATTAGTTTTCCTATTATTTCCATTTTTATTTATTTAATTATTAAAAAAAGGAAGGGAAGGGCAGATGGGCTACCCCCCCACAACCTATGTTATTGTAAGTCATTATATTCTATCATTGTATCGCCAAGGGTTTGTATTATATCATTTACATTAGACATTTTCTTTCCCTCTATCTCATCCCTTCCAGCTTCATTGATCGCCTGTTCATTAATTAAGCGCAGTAGGTTCTTTTCTTTGGCCTTTGTTATGATATAGTTTTTCATTTTCTTTTCTACTACATCTGTTTTCCCTGCGCCAATTGCAACTATCATCGCTTGATACTTATCATCGTTTAGCTTTTCTTTTTTAGGCTTTACTTCCTGTTGCTTTTTAGCATTAAGAACTTCGTCTGCGCTGGCTATTGAAGTGTCTAGTCCTATTCCTAAATTTGCTAAGGCACGCCCCCACGCTGAAGTTTCACAGTTTTCCACAAAGGATGTTTTATTTATGAAGCTGCTTCCTAGCATTTCATAAGCCGTTCCTGTTGCTATTACTCTGTCATCTTGATTTAATATAGATGCTTTCATTACACATCTCTTTTCTGTTAAATCAATTACTTCAGAAGTCAAACTCCATCCTTTGAAGTTTTCTCTAAAATACTTGATCCGTTCATTCACTTCCACATATTGTTTCCCATGAATGCTAATTGTTTTCATTTCCATATTTCACTTTTTAATTAATAATTTGTTTAAACATAGTACATTTATTCTAATAATCTGTATATTTATCATAATTCTTTTGATATATCTGTATAATATCATCTTCCGTAAAAGGGTAGTCTTCAAGCTTATGAATGGTGTCTTCTATATCACCAACATAGAAGGCTTCATGGTTCTGCAGCTCTCTGAGTATGATCTTATCTTTCCCATTTTCTTTAAGATCCTGCTGGATACTTTCTTTATAAATCTTATCCAGTCCATTTATAACATCTTCAACATAGGGTTTTTCAGTCAGCATTCCCTGTCCTAAGTTTACATATGTAACATTGTCTTTCCTGGCCTGTTCAAATTGGTGCTGGCTGAATGCAAAGATAGTTCCTGTTCTTTTAAAAAGTGCTGTTTGACTTTCTTCCATATAATCACTTAGATATTTCATTTCGTTAAATTCCAGTCTGTTTTATCTACCATCCCTTTACATCCGCCACAAGTAATGGCTGACCATGTGAAGTGGTATACTCTATTAAGGGTATTACATTTAGGGCAATATATTGCTTTTCCATCATACTTACTGGCTCTTGTATATTTGTTTACTTTTTCAGGATCTGCATCTTCTAGTTCAGGCATTTCCATAAGCTTGTCTTCTAGTGCTTTCTTTTCTAAAGCCTCAACACCTTTTTCTAATTCTTTCCTTTCTAGGTACTCCATAAATTCTCTATTTTTCATATTGTAGTTATTAAGGCTTTATTATTATTTTGTTTTAAGTATCTCTCTTTGTATTCAGTAAGTTTTTCCCTGATCTGTTTGTTGCTTTCTTCATCATAAAAATGCGAGTCTTTTGGATATTCTGCGAAGTCATAACACTCGTCAAGATTCAGATCCGTCATTTTTATGTAAACATCTAAGGCTTCTGCAATCTGTTTTTCAGTTCCGAAGATCCGAATACTTGGCTCTACTTTTTCTAGATCTGTAAACCAGCCTTCTGGCGCTAGTTTTGATATTGTTTTATAGACTCCATTATTATAAAAATGGTAGTCTTCGCATATTAACTCCATACTGTATTGTCTTTAAAGTTATAGTATTCAGTTT
>TARA_R110002020_G_scaffold47905_2_pt1 | contig 21962 bp, 14 predicted proteins | sample TARA_R110002020 | Tara Oceans TARA_R110002020 (sample SAMEA4396489) | marine metagenome | biome: Westerlies Biome; feature: [MES] marine water layer (ENVO:01000295) within the mesopelagic zone...; material: water (ENVO:00002006), including particulate matter (ENVO:01000060) such...
AGTCAGTTATCTGTAAAGGGTAAAATGGCCCACAAACTGTTGTTTGTCCTCATCATTGGCGTTTACCACATACCAATAATCCCCTGTTGGCAGTTCATTGCCCTCGTATTTTCCGTCCCAACCCTTTACATTGTCCAATATGGCCACTACCCTACCGTACCGGTCGTAGATCTTTACCTCCAAATTTGGAAAGTAATTGGAATTGTCGGGGTCCCAGACTTCGTTCATATTATCCCCGTCGGGGGTAAAGAAATTGGGGGGATCGAAGGTTCCCGTAAAATCGAAGGGAATGGTAATGGTCACCATACAACCGTTGCCGTCCACCACCCGTATGGTCACCGTAGTATCCATATTCAGGGTGAAGACGTTGTTGGCCCCGGTGGCCTGTCCCTCGAAATAGTATTGATAATCGCCAAATCCGCCCGTGGCCATCGCCGTAATCTCATTGGGTCCGGTCTTAATGGCTTCCAGTACCAAGGGCTCATAAGCGTCTATGGTAAAGTCGACCGAATTGGAACAGCCATTTTCATGGTACATATAAATGGTGTGCGGTCCCGGTGCAAGGTCCCCAAAGGTCCGTGTGGTATTCGCCAGGGCAATATCGTCTACATCCAGTGAATACAATAGTCCCGGTACCACACTGCTATCGGCCATTTCCAAGGTAACGGTGCTATTGGGGAAAATGCCCTCACAGCCATATTCCGGCACTGCCGTTCCGGTAAGGTCCACCCCTATTATGATCGGTACGATCACATTGGTGGCACAACCTTCGGAATCCCTGACAAAGACCACATAGGTCTCCCCTCCTATCAAATTCTCAAAAAACAGGGCATCGTTCCGTACAAAATCGGCATCGTCCGACGAATTCAGACTGGTCTCATAATAGGTCTCCAAGGTCACGGGATCCACAAAGGGGGTTCCCCCGGTAATGGTAAGCTGTGCGGTACCGTCCATGGCATTGATACAGGTCTCCGGGGTCTCCACCGAAGAAACCTCCAACACTGCCGGTTCCACAATGTTCAATACTTCCTTCTCGGAACAGCCATTTTCATCCTGGATCAAAATCTCGTACGTTCCCGGATCTAAGTTTTCAAAAACATATTGGCCAGGGGTATCCGGATTGCTGAAGAACTCGTTAAAGTTGGGCGATATCGCAAATTGTATGAGCCCTACCCCCCCTGCGGTGACCTCCAAGGAAATGGTACCATCGGCCTGACCGTTACAGCTTATGGGACTGGCAATGGACTCGAATTCGATTACCTCGGGCCTAAGGATGGGCAGCGGACCAACGATGTCCCCACAACTGACGCCACTGGTCACCCCGATGTAATATTCGCCTTCTGGAAGTCCCTCAAAGGTACCATCCCCTTGGGCAGGCCTTACTACGGTAGCGCCCGCATCGGGCGAAAATGGATCGAGGGGATCTCCCAGGTACAATGTAAACAGGTAGTTGCCCACGCCCCCTGCCGCGAACGACTCGATCCTTCCGTCCAGTTCAGAGGCACAGGAAATATCGTTGATCAAATTGGGGACCAGTTCCACCGCCTCCGCATCCACCAGGCTTATACCGGGCGAGCGTACACTGCTACAAATATTTACTCCCGAAACATCCTTTTTTCGGATATCGTACTGATAGAACCCTGGAGTGCCATCGATCAACACCCAAGTATCGGCCATTTCTATATAGGGATCGGAGACATCCGCATTGTGTGCCCTGTACTCATAGACAAAACCTGCTTCAGGATTCTCCACGCTCAAACGCATTTGTCCCTGTCCCCCACAACCGGGAGCTTGCACCTGTACCAACCTCGGAATGATGGGCGGTGGCGATTCCACATAATAGGGCAACGTATAGCCGACACATTCAAAACTGGAGGATACCTCTATCGCATACCATCCGGTACTTATATAACCTCCGGTACTGCCCGTAAAGGTAGGACTGTCCTGTAATCCTCCACTTGCGGTAACATCGTTTATGTCATTGGATCCCAAATAGATCAACCGGTATTTGTAGCCGGCTCCCAGAACGCCTCCCGAAGCTCCGGGCAAAGCGGTGGAAAAATCGCCCGAAGTGGGGTCATACGCTTCCAACACCGCATTGTTCCCTCCGGGACATACCAGCTCCTGTGGCTCACGGATACCTGCCAAAATGGGGTCTATGGGCTCCAAAAAGAGATCGAAAGTGGCCTCACAGCCTTCAACATCCCTTACCGATACCCTATAATTTCCACTGCTCAGATCCTCAAATACACGATCGTTCCCATAGGAATGCACCCCAACAAAGTTACCGCTGCCCAAAGGGGTCTCCAAGGCCAAAGCGTATTCATAGGAGGCAACGTCCCATCCACCGGATCCAGTGGCCTCGATCTGCCCGGTATTATCGTTGCAGCTGACATTCCCCACTTCAACAGCCGTTACCGCTAAGGGTCCATTTGGGGTCCTGATCGTAGTACCCGTACTGCTAGCAGCACAAAATGGGGCACCATCGGATTCGATCACGACATAAAAGTTGCCCCCTGGCAGATTTTCTATCGTTTCGGGGTTATTTGCGGTATTCAAACTTCCCGTGGCGATTGGTGTGCTGGCCGTTACATCCGTACTTCTATAAACATTATAGGTATAATTGCCCGTATAGTCGGTTACCGTAATATTGAGCGCTCCGTCATTGGTACCGTAACATTGAATGGGACTTGCCTCGCTGATCGACACCTGTGGCAAAGTGGGTTCCACCACCGTATGCATCGGCAAGGGATAGGTACATCCATCTGGATCGTTATCGGTGATCTCGAAGAAATAATCCCCGTCAGCGGGCAGATCGATATCCACAAAAGTAGCTCCGTTCACGTTTACATCGGCTACGGGCACCACGGAAGTGGTGCTGACCGTAAAATTGGTGGTCCCCACTACCTGGATACGAATCCGCTCGGGATCCTGACAGTCCAACACGCTTAACACGTTCAAAGTGGGTACCACGTCCAATGGTGGGTTGATCGTGGGAAGGACAAAACTGGTCTGACAGCCGTTTCCGTCTATGGCATATATGGTAATGTCCTGCGGACTTCCGTTGTCCACGATCTCAAATTCATTGCTCGACTGATAGTTGTTAAAACCGGTGATACTGTATTGGTACCCGGTCCCGACGGTCCCAGGATTTGAGGGGTCTACCGTTACGGTAATTGTCGTGGAACTATAACGATTGGCATCGGTCTCACAGGTAAAATCGGGGGCCGTGGCCGTAATGGCGAAATCGGCCGGTGCGAAAATTTCCACCATTCCCGAGAGGTCACTACAATTTCTTGTGGTCACCGCTTCCACTTCATATTCCCCAGCATCCAAATTGGCAAAAGAGCCCGAACTGTTTGAAGCGAGTACCGCCCTGCTATTAAAATCGAGCAGGTTATAGGTGATGGGGCCATCCACATCCGTTCCAAAGCCCAACAATACGCTTAAACTACCATTGTTTTCCCCAAAACAGGAGATGTGCTGCGGTACCACATTATCTATAACAGGGAGGGTGGGCGCTTCCAGTTCGATACCGGTCACGAGGAAGTCACAAAAACCGGTTCCATCGTTTACCACATTATCCGTTACCAGTACTTGGTAACTACCGGGGCCGATGTTGGTAAAAATTCCCGCATCGCCATCCCCTACGATAGGGGCGCCAATATCGTTCCCCAATTCATCCTGCAGCTGATAGGTATAATCATTGCTGCCCCCATCGGCCTCCACAACAATGGTCCCGTCGGAAGCCTCACAGGTCGGCATAACGTCAAATCCACCGGAAGCGTAGATAAATTCGAACACTTCGCCCGTATTGCTGCTGCTACACCCATTGGCATCCACCACATCCACCGTATAGATACCGGGGGTGCTCACAAAAAACACGGCCGGACTGCCAATGATGGTCTCCCCGTTCAGGGTAAATCGGGGCGTATCGACCCATCCGGGTACCGTAGCGGTAATCTCAAATTGGGCAGCATTTATATCACATTGGTTGACCACCGTAATTACAGGGTCTGGCAAAATGGGGTCGCTCTGTACGATCTGTCCGATACCAAAGGAAACGCAGCCGCTGATATCCCGAACATATATCTCGTAATTCCCTGCAGGTCTAAAGGCGGTCGTTGCACTACCAAAATCGTCAGAAGTATCCCCTATGGTGGCCGTTCCGTCATAATCGGGCGGGGTACCTACGGGCACATAAGCAAATTCATATGGTCCACCGGCGCCCCCACTTCCCTGTACGGTAAACTGTCCGTCAGAATTACAATTGGCGGGGTTCTCCTGTAGGATGTCTATGGAGGGCAGGTTTTGGTCTACGGTAATGGCGGCCCCAGCGGTACAGAAGTCGTTATCCAGATCGGTGGCCACCACTTGGTAATTGCCGGGAAGATCCAAATAGGTATTGGTATAGGGCGCGGTAATACCAGAAAAAATATCGGTGAAAATTATCTCCCCCGTATCGGAATCGATGATGGATATCCGTATGTTATTTCCGGAAAATCCGGTGACGGTATAGGTAATTTCCCCATTTCGATCGGCGTCGCAGAAACCGGGAGTGGAAACCGCATCCACATCCAAGGGCGAGGGCCCCGTAACGGGATCGATCACCTCCAGATAGGTACAACCGGTACCTTGGTCCAATACCTCAACGGTATAGGATACGCCATACAACAGACCATTAAAAGTATGTCTTGTAGGGCCAGCATTTGGCGCTTCAAAAGGGTTTTGCGGTACGGCCACCAGTCGGATCTGGAAAGGACCGGTCCCCCCCACGATCTCTACCGTATTCGTAAAACCGAATTCGCTACATGCCGATAGTGGTACGGGATCTGGAACCACATCCAAGGTGGTCTGCTCCACTTCCACGGTATCCTCGTCCCTACAGCCTAGGGCATCAACGGTTACCACGGTATATATGCCAGTGGCCAGACCTGTAAAGGTTTCATTTGTGCTGGCGGTGGGTCCTATACGTTCCAGTTCGTTGCCAAATTGGTCCTGAAGGATATAGGTGAAATCGGGCGTACCATCGGCAACCCCTGTCACCTGGATACCTCCTTCCAAAACTCCTGTAAGACAGGTAGCGTCGATAGGGGCCAAAGCCGTATTGGGCGGTGGGGTGGAATCGGTGGGGATGGTCACAGTGTTGCCATTGGTCTCACACCCCCTGGCATCCCTTACTATATAAGGATAGGTCTGACCCGCATTTAGATTGGAATAGGTGGTCTGTGGGGTAAAAGGCCCGCCATTAAAACTGATGGTATAGGGGGGCACTCCCACAGTGGCATCGGGAACAATGGTGACTATGCCGTTATTGGTCTGTCCACAACTTGCAGGTGTCACGATGGCGCTCGCTGCAATGGATTCTGCCGGTGCCAGCACCAAGGCAGTGGATTCGGTCACACAACCACGGTTATCGGTCACCCTAAAAACATAGGTGCCGGGTACGTTCGTATTGTAAATAAAATCGTTGGAAGGCATGGGAACAGGGGCACCAAAGGAAACCCCATTGTCCGTGCTCACTTCGTACTGTTTGGTACCCCCACTGGAAATATATCCATTGTTTACCACGACCCGTATACCACCATCCCCACCACCACAGGGAATCTCGGAAGCTATGGTGGTAAGGGCCCGAACCTGTGGATTAATGGTAACGCTTACCTGATCTCTACAGTTATTCGCATCCACCACTTCAATGGTGTAGTTCCCAGGGGCGAGTCCACTAAAACTGGGCGTTGCCTGTAGGCTACCCCCGTTGATCCGGTATTGGTATGCCGGCAGTCCGCCGGTAGCGTTTACCACCACGGTAGCTCCTACGCCGGGTACATAACAGTACTCGGTGGCCGCATCCAACACGATTTCGGGTGAGGATAGGGCGGTGAGGGTAAAATCAAAGGTATCGGTACACCCTTCGGAGTCGGCCACGCTCAATGTATAGCTACCTGGTGCGGAAAGGTTTCCAAAAGTCGCGTTGGAGGTAGGCCCTACCTCGGCCCCATTGGGATACTCAAGGGTATACCTATAACTTCCCCAACCACCTGAAGCATTGCCCACTACCCTGCCCAAGTTATTGTTGGCGCAGCTCATGGCCGTTACAGTGCCCAAAAGATCTATGGGTGTGGACGGTTCGGTAATGGTTATCGCGGCCGTATCCGTGCAGCCCGTAGCCGTATCGGTCACCGTAATGGTGTAGGTCCCTGGTCCCGAGGGCGGCAACACTACTTGATCGGTACTTTGCGGGGCACTTTCGGGTCCGGAATTGATATTATAGGTAAAGGTATTTCCAAACCCATCCACTATAAAAGTACCCGTGCCATCGGTAGCACCTGTACATACCCTTGTATCGGCACCTGATCTCAACCTTGCCCTGATGGAACTGATCGCGTTGGGGATATAACCGGCGGTATAGGTACATCCATTGATGTCCGTCACCCGGAACTGATAAGAAGTAGCGGTCGAAAGGCCGATAAAGGTATCGCTGCCCCCATTGTTGAAAGCGATCGGACTGACCACCTCATAATTGGCAATGGCAAAGTTGCTGGTAACGGTCAATTGGACATCGGCCGTACCGGCCCCACAGTTTACGTTGGCCTGCGCAAAGGCAATTGCGGTAGGCGGGTCAATATTGTTGATGGTAATGGGCGTCAACTCGGTCCTACAACCACCATCATCCCTGATAATAGGGGTGTAGTCGCCCGGGGGCAGATCGGTATACAGGGTCTGGGACGTAAAGTTTGCCGGGTCGTCCCCCGAAATACTGAAGACATACCCGCTTCCAGAACCTCCCGAAAAAGGTCCCTGGAATTCTATGGAACCGCCAGTGGTACCACCACTGCCATTACATACCTGATCTGAAATTTTTACCGCAGTGCCCGTAATGACGCCCGTTGTAGTGACCGTCACCGCAGTGGGTACCTCATAGATACATTCAAAATCGCCCTGTTGGTAACGTACCTGAATGGAACCATAGGTGCCGGCGGGAACCGATAAGGGCGTATTGGTACTCCAAGGATCCGAAGGGGTCGCCCTAAAGGAAAGGTTGTACCCTTTGGCATCGATCACGTTAAAATTGATCCTGGCACCGCCATTGGTACAGGTACCATCGGTACCGCTTACCGTAACATCGGGGGGGGTCAGTTCCTGTACATCCGCGGAAGCGGTAATGGTACAGCCGTTACTGTCCGTAATCAAAAAAGCATACGATCCAGGAGCGGTCACCGTATGGGTGGTGGAACCGGTAAAAGGACCGCTGGAGGGACCCGCACCGTTTACGATAAAGGTATAGGGAGCGGTTCCCCCGCTGGTCCGTACGGTGATGTCGACACTGGGAATCCCGCAGCCAAAACTGTTGTTCACTTCCGTAGAGGCGTCCAGGGCAACGATCCCCTCCCCTATGATGATCGGATCTCCGTTGATATCCATATCTTGGGAGGGTGCAGGAATGCCGTTTATGGGGTCTCCCTTGCACTGTTGTGTCTCTACCCGTACGCTGTAAGTACCGAAACCGACGGCACTGAAGGTATAATTATTGGAGGCGATAAAGGAAGTGAACTCCTGTGGCGTTCCGTTGGAATCCACCAAGGTATATTTAAAGGGTCCCGGTACATTGTTGGCGGTCACCGAAATGCTTCCGGTCTCCCCACTACATTGGGCATCCACAAAACTTACGTCTATGCTTATATCCCGCTGCTCTATCTGGATAGGCTCATATAGGTATTCGCAGGTATTGGAGGTATTTTGCAACCTGGCCTTTACCGTATAGGTACCCGGTAAAAGGTTGTCGAAGATGGCACCTTGGTACGGACCAAAACCGCTTCCATCGTTTATACTGTACTCGTAGGCACTGGAAAGGTTGGTGATCTGGATCCGTCCGGGGACCCCACATATAAAGTCCCGCTTCACAAAGGTCTGTGGAATGGTGCTTTTCTTTACGTTAAAATAATAATAGGGACCGGCTCCGTTGACCCTGACCCTAAACCCAGCCCCTAACGAAGCACTGATATTACTGGCATCTATGTTAAAGTTGGGACTGGTGCTGATGCCGGTCCAACAGGACAAGGTGGTATTGGCACAGGCATTGTTGACATCAAAGGTACAGCCCGCTTGTGGAACAAATTGCTCCCATTGGTAACTGCTGTAGGAACCTTGCAAGAGTACGGGCCTATCATCAAAATCCCCGCACAGGCTATAAGTGGAAATGGATGTCCCGCCATTGTTACAGGTAATCGTATCGTCCGAATTGGTTATGATGGTCGCAAAAAGGGAGGTGGTCATGGTCCCATTGGCGAAAACCACTTCTTCGCTCGTGACGGCCGATCCACTCGCCATTTTGGAAATACCGCTGTTTTCGATCAGTTCCGCATCCATTGGGGCATCAGTAGGGCCCTTTGTGGATACAAGTTCGAAAACTAGTCTATAAACTCTGGTATTTGCCAATGTAGAAGTACAGACCACTGATACCGAAATCAGTAGTGCGGCATATAGAAAATGCCTTGGTTTTCTTGGGAGCATAGGTTAAGTTCTTTGGAAGAAAGTATTTGATTTGGGATCAATAATTTCTTTGGTGTAAAATTTTATCCTTATATTTTCTCGTTATATTTAAACTTCAGTTATTCCTATTATAAATTTTAACGTAAAAATATGAAAATTAGTATTCTGAGCATCTATATATTCGTTGTAATGACATCGGTCTCCTGTGGACAGGAACCCAAAAATGAAGTAAAAGTGCCGGAGAATATGGTATTTACCACTGAAACTGTGATAGATGGGATCCCCATTCCCTGGGGAATGGCATTCTTACCGGACGGGGCCATGTTGATCACGGAAAAGTCGGGCGAGCTGATCCATTTTAAGGACGGGAGCAAGACCGTGATCGGAAATGTGCCGGAAGTATACGTTAGGGGCCAGGGCGGGCTTTTGGATGTGGAACTGCATCCCGATTACAAAAACAACGGTTGGCTGTACCTTTCCTATTCCTCTGCGGAGGGGGACGATAAGGGCGGGAATACCGCCATTATGAGGGCACGCTTAAAGGATAATAAACTGGTGGACGTACAACAACTGTACAAGGCCACCCCCAATACCAGCAAAGGACAGCATTTTGGTTCCCGACTGGAGTTCGACAATGAGGGCTATCTCTATTTTTCCATTGGGGAGCGCGGAGATCGGGACATCAATCCACAGGACATCGGTAGGGACGGCGGCAAAATTTATCGGGTGAAGGACGATGGGAGCATCCCTTCGGACAATCCTTTTGTGGGTACCGATGGAGCCAAGACCGCCATCTACAGTTATGGGCACAGAAACCCCCAAGGCCTGGCAAAACATCCGGAAACCGGGGAAATCTGGGACCATGAACACGGTCCGAGAGGTGGCGATGAAATCAACATCATAGCCAAGGGCAAGAATTACGGTTGGCCAGTGGTCACCTACGGCATCAACTACAGTGGTACGCCCATAACCGATAAAACGGAAATGGAAGGAATGGAAGCGCCCATACATTATTGGGTCCCCTCCATTGCCCCAAGCGGTATGGCCTTTGTGACCTCGGATAAATATGCGGATTGGAAAGGCAGCCTATTGGTAGGCTCGCTGTCCTTCCAATATTTGGAACGTTTGGTACTGGATGGCACAAAAGTGGTCGCCCGCGAAAAACTATTGGCCGATATGGGCCGGGTACGAAGTGTGCGACAAGGTCCGGACGGCCTTATCTATGTTGGCGTGGAGGGAAAGGGAATCGTTAAACTGGTCCCAAAAAATTAAATCTGAATTGGGGATCTACATCCCATAATCCATATATATCATGAAATATTTATTATTGCCCTACCTCTCCTTGGTGCTTTTTTTGGGCTTTTTCCTGCCTCAGGACAAGGAATTGGAAGAAAGTATGGAAAGGGGCAGGGACATCTATACCGATTTCTGTGTTCAATGCCATCTTGAAAATGGCGAAGGTGTTGCGGGGACCTTCCCTCCCTTGGCCAAGTCGGATTATCTGATGGAAAAAAGGAAAGAGAGCATTCGGGGTATCAAATACGGGCAGCAGGGGGAAATAGTCGTCAATGGGGAAACCTACAACAATATGATGATGCCCCTGGGGCTTACCGATGGGGAAGTGGCCGATGTAATGAACTATATAACGCACACCTGGGGCAACAGCACCGATATCACCACTACGGTGGAGGAAGTGGCCGCCATACATAAAAACTGAGAATCCCTATATAACATACATAAGGACCTTTTGAAGAAAAGTGCACCTTTACGGGCTACACTTGGGAATCGATCGCCTTCTTTACCGAACCGTGCATTTTTAGAAGGGCTTCCGCCTCTTCATAAGGTATCTCCAATGCTTCCATCAGGTATCGGGTGCCCCGATCTACCAACTTGCTGTTACTGAGCTGCATGTTCACCATTTTGTTCCCCTTGACCCTTCCGATTCTGACCATAAGGGCGGTAGAGATCATGTTGAGCACCATTTTCTGTGCGGTACCGCTTTTCATACGCGTACTTCCCGTAACGAACTCCGGTCCCACGTTCACCGCTATGGGGATCTTCACCGCCATTGTAAGGGGCGAGCCCGGATTATTGGTGACACAGGCCGTAAGCAATCCCGCTGCCGCAGCGTTTGCAACGCCGCCCAGTACGTAGGGAGTGGTGCCCGAGGCGGCTATCCCCACCACGGTATCATTTTTGGTGGGCCGGTAAGGCGCAAGGTCTTTCCAGGCCTGCTCCCTGTCGTCCTCTGCCCCTTCAACCGCTTTTCTGATCGCCGTGTCCCCACCGGCGATCAGTCCCACTACCCTTTCATGGGGCATGCCGTAGGTGGGCGGAATTTCGGAGGCGTCCAAGACCCCCAATCGCCCACTGGTACCTGCCCCGATATAAAAGAGTCGCCCGCCCTTCTCAAAACGTTCCGCCAAGGAGTCGACCAGTTGGGTTATCCGTGGAATGGTAAGGGCCACGGCAGCTGCCACTTTTTCGTCCTCTTTATTGATGTTATGGAGTATGGAACCGGTATCCATCCGTTCCAGATCGTCATAGGCCGATGGTTGTTCCGTGATCTTTTTAAAGTCTTGTGCCATTTTTTGCATTATAAGAGTTGTACATCGTGGTTCCTAAAGGAATCCAATAAACGGTCCGCCGGGTCCAGTTCGGTGATCATGATACTGATGGCATTGATATCGCATGTTTTATAACGGTGCTGACTGTTCAATTTTTCGGAAATGGACAAGAGCACCGTTTTTTTGGAGGCATCGATGATGGTCTTTTTTACCTGTACGATGTCCCAATCAAATTCCGTCAGCCCGTAAAAGGGATCTACGTAGCCAGTCCCGATAAAGCCATAATCGACCCTGATCTTGGAAAGGTTATAGACCGTGCTGGCCCCAATGGCCATTTGCGCTTCCCGGGAGAGCTGCCCCCCTATAAAGATCACCTCCGCATTGGGCTTGTTCAAAAGCTCCAGGGCCACGGGCAGGCTAAGGGTAAAACAGGTGAGCTGCAATTTTGGGGGAATGGCCCTTGCCAGTTCCAGACAGGTAGTGCCCCCATCTATGAAGACCACACTGCCCTCCTTTAACAAGGTGGCCGCCTTTCTGGCAATTTCCGATTTTTCCCGCAAGGAGTAAATATTGTCGTTTTTAGGGGTAAAATTGGTAAAGCCCAGCGCAATGGCCCCCCCGTGCACCTTCTTCAGTTTTCCCTCGGCGTCCAGTTCCTTCACATCCCTCCTAACGGTGTCTATGGACACGTTCAGCATTTCCGAGATATCCGTCAGCAGTACCCTATTGTGCAGGGCCACTTCGTTCAATATATTCCTTTGGCGTTCTTCCTTTAACATCTGGGATCCTTTAACAGCGGTGCGCAAATATAAGCAATAAATTCGGTTGCCGTTTTTTACGGCTTAACAATTTAATAACGCTAATAAAAGCATAAAGATGCAGCAATATACAGCAAAAAACAGCAAATTTTAAAAGTTTTGCATATATTTGCAGCTAATTCAATGTTTATCCCGAACTGTTTTTACATCGGTTCCCTAAAAAATTATTTCATTCCATGATCGCTACCCAAGAAACGACCCCACACCCATTGGCCCAACTAGACGGGGAGGCCAAAAAATTTGAAAGAATCAATACCCTGATCCACCAAAGTTCGGACGAAGCTTCCCTCTTTGTGGCCAATGAGATCGCCCATCTTATCCGGACACGACAGGCGGAAGGAAAGAACGCCGTTCTTGGACTTGCCACCGGATCCACCCCTACCAAGGTGTACGATTACCTGGTAAAGTTCCACAAGGAAGACGGGCTGAGCTTTAAAAATGTGATCACCTTCAATTTGGACGAGTACTATCCCATGCCTGCGGACAGTATACACAGTTATGTCCGTTTTATGAACGAGCACCTGTTCGACCATTTGGATATAGACCCCAAGAGCATCCATATTCCGGACGGATCGCTTCCACAGGAAGAGGTAAGGGCCTTTTGTGAGCGCTACGAACAGTTTATAATGGATGCTGGCGGACTTGATATACAGGTATTGGGGATCGGAAGGACCGGCCACATCGGATTTAACGAACCCGGATCTACTTTGAACAGTAAGACCCGTATGGTACGTCTGGACAGGGTGACCCGATTGGATGCCGCCAGTGATTTTTTCGGACAGGAAAACGTTCCTACCAAAGCGATCACCATGGGTGTCGGATCCATTATGGAGGCCAAAAGGATCATCCTGATGGCATGGGGCGAAGGAAAGGCCGGAATTATAAAACAGGCCGTGGAAGGGGATATCAAGGAATCCATTCCCGCGACCTTCCTACAAAAACACGATAACTGCGATTTTATCCTGGACGAAGCCTCGGCATCTTCCCTCACCAGAATAAATACCCCTTGGTTGGTGGGCGAGTGCGATTGGAACGAAAAACTCATCAAGAAAGCGGCCATATGGTTGTCGCAACGATTGAACAAGGCCATCCTAAAACTTACCAACGAGGATTATAACGAATACGGAATGGGAAGCCTGGTGGCCGAGATCGGTTCCGCGGAGCATATCAACCTAAAAGTGTTCAACCAGTTACAGCGTACCATCACGGGATGGCCGGGAGGGAAACCGGAAGCGGACGATAGCAACAGGCCCGAACGCAATTCCCCCTACCCTAAAACGTCCCTTATCTTCAGTCCGCACCCGGACGATGATGTCATCTCCATGGGAGGTACCCTCCTGCGCTTGGTAGATCAAGGCCACGAAGTACACGTCGCCTACCAGACATCCGGTAATATTGCCGTTTTTGATGACGAGGTAATACGTTTTATGGATTTTGCGACCGACATCCAAAAGGACAACGAACGTTTGCAAAAACAGTTCCAGGAGGTGCGCACCTTTTTGAGCAACAAAAAGCCCGGAGAAGTGGACAGTAGGGAAATCCAGAATTTTAAGGGGTTGATCAGAAAGGGCGAGGCCCTGTCGGCCTGCAGGTATTGTGGGGTTCCCGAAAAAAATGCCCATTTCCAGAACCTTCCCTTCTACGAGACCGGTACCGTAAAGAAAAAACCGTTTTCACAAGAGGATGTGGACCTGACCGTAGCCTTATTGAACAAGGTAAGGCCCCATCAGATCTTTGCCGCCGGGGACCTCTCCGATCCGCACGGAACCCACAGGGTGTGCCTACAGGTGATCTTTACGGCCCTGGAGCAATTAAAAGCGGCCAAGGCCGATTGGCTAAAGGACTGTTATGTATGGCTCTACAGGGGCGCTTGGCAAGAATGGGACATAGCGGATATGGAAATGGCCATCCCCATAGGCCCGAAGGATATGGGCAGGAAAAAAACGGCCATTTTTAAGCACCAGTCACAAAAGGACAGCGCCATGTTCCCAGGAAACGACGAACGGGAATTCTGGCAACGTGCCGAACAGCGCAACCAGGAAACGGCCCGACGGTACAATGCCCTGGGATTGGCGGAATACGAGGCCATGGAAGGTTTTGTACGATATATGTTCTAGAAAATACAGCATATTTTAAGGCCCGCAATCTGCTTGCGGGCTTTTTTATATATTATGCGCAATGGTGCCCCAGTGTTACAATATCATTCTGGCCAGTTCCTCTTCAAGTCTATCAAAATTTTCTTCGTTTTTATCCACTACATAGGGTTTTAGCTTGCCACATTCTTCTGCAGTATCAAAAAGCATCCGAAAAACAAGTTCGGTTTTGTTTTCGGAAACTTCCCCAAACGTGGCGACCACCTGAAAGTGGGGTTTTGAATGGCGTTTCCAAGCAATTAGGGAGGGTTTTTCTATTTTTATAAATTCACAGTCATTCTCGAAGTTTCCCTTGTGGGGCGCATGCATCACAAAACGCCATCTCCCCCCTACCCTAAAGTCGAACTCGTTGAACGTATTGGTAAAACCAGCCGGTCCCCACCAATTTTTTAGATGTTCTGGTTCTGCCCAAGCACGGTAGACCAATGCTCTCGGGTGCCGAAAAATCCTTGAACTGACAATTTCGCGGTCCGGGTACGTGTTTAAGATTTCAGTTGCCATTTTCATCGTTTTTATAAGATCATTCCTTGAGTTAAAATAAGAAAAAGTGGCGCTTGTCGTCTAGCATTGGTTCTGCCACAAGAATCAAGTAGTTACGGGAATTTTCCAATCGTTCCAGAAAGTCGGCAACAAAACTATGATTCTGGGCAAATAGAGGTAATCTGATCGAACAAAACAAAGTCAAGGAAATCAGTATGAGTAGGTATCCTTGGTATTTAAATTTCGTTTTGATGTTTTAAGCCGTTAATATATATCCGATTTCCCAAATATGTCCAAAAGGATCTTTCAGTTTCCCAATTCTCCACTCATCTTCGGTGGTCATAGGGCATATTTCCGTTGCTCCTAACTTTAGGGCCTTTTCAAATAATACGTCCGCATTTTTAGTCTGCAAAATTATCCTGACCGGGCTATTCGATGTTAGGTCCGGACTTGGATTTCCATTATGAGGTTCTTCATCGCCCACATAAAATTCGGCATATTCAATTTCAAGTATGGAAGATAATTTGTGGTCCGGCATTTCAAACCTTTTTGTCTCAATGGCCCCGAAAGCGGCACAATAAAAGTCGATCGCTTTTTTACCGTTACTTACTGTTAGGAAAGGTCTTACGGTGGTTTTATCTATTTTATCCATATTTTTGGTCTTAATCCAATACCTTTTGCGAGGATCCATGTTTCAGGTCGAACACCAAGTGCAAATATCTTAAAATTACAGAAAGACAGATAAGCTACTTATCTATATTCTCAGCTGAATTTTATAAAATGTTATTACTTAATATTAATAGTGTTGGGGCCCTTCAAGTCCATTTGCCTAAAAGACTGTTCGTTTTTCTCACAACGGATAATCTTATTTGGCTATTTTCCATGGACGGTTTTTTTAAAAAGGCTGTCCTGAATTTCGATATTGTGGTGTACCTTATTGAAAAAGAACGTATCTCGGGGGAACAATTTCGTTCAGTATCAAATACACCAGCATCTGTGCCCTGTGGTGGGTTATATGATCGGCGAGCAATAAGAAAATTTGGCGTTTTGTCCTCTCCGATCCAAAATAGTCCAATTTGTCTACTTTGACAACTCGGCCTTACCCCCCTTTTTTTAGGTAAGGTAGAATATATTTTTCTAAAATAATTTCCGGTTGCTGCGTTTTTCCATTGCGATAATTCCCGGAGGTGATCACCACGACCGTTTGTAGTTCGGGAAGGATAAAAATATATTGTCCTCCCGCTCCCCTGGCCTCAATGGATGCGATACGCTGTGCATTGACCTGATACGTGTTGTGCCACCATAAATAACCGTATCCATTTTTATCGGAAGTATTTTCCAGGACCCTGTAATTCCTAAAGGAGTCTTGGATCCAGTTCTCGGACAAGATCTGCCGTCCCTCCCAATTTCCCTTATGGAGATATAACAATCCGAACTTTACCATATCCCTTGGCGTCAAATACATGCCCCCACCAAAATAGGGCCTCCCCGTAAAATCGGTTTGGATGATATAATTGGAAATCCCCAACGGGCCAAATAAGTTGAAGTCCATAAATAATTCCAACGGTCCGGAGACGACAGAATCCATCGCCACGCCGAGAAGGTAGGGATTTGCGGAACCATAGTTTGCATGTGTATTGGGCCCATTGATCATTGGTGCCCCTAAAATGGTCTTTGTCCAGTCAGGTGTAGGTTGATAATTGTCCTCGGATGCCAAAGACTTCCTTTCCAATCCAAAATCGACAGCATCCAAGCCGGAACTCATGGTCAAAAGACTTTTGAGGTCCACTTCACTTTTTAAAGGACTCCTGTACCTCTGATATTCCTCGGGCAAAAAATCAAAAATAGACTGTCCTACATTATCGAACAGCTTTTTGTCCTTTGCAATACCCACTATTGCGGACGAAATGCTTTTTGATGCCGAGCGCATGTCATGGGGGATATTCGGGTCGTAACCGTTAAAATAATTTTCATAGACCAGTTCCCCATTTTTTGAAACCAGAACGGAATGTGTATTTGGCAACGAATCTTTTGAGATAAGGCGTTCCATATCCGATAGCGCTAAAATGGACGTTTTGTTTTCAGTATGGAGGTCTCCCAATTTCCAATCGGTTTCTGACTTTTTAAGATCGATCTGAGTGAGGGGATGGTCCCCCAAAAATATTCCCAGTTGAATTTTATCGGAAAGCAGTTTTCCCTTAAAACGCAGTCCGGTTTTAAAATCCGTAAAAGCTATTTGGTCATGTTCCTTCTGGAAATTATCGCACCAGGTTCCCGTAAAACGATCGTCCCCAAAAATGGGGTATGCCTGGTAAACGTTTTGCGCACCATTTTCGACACTCAAGTAAAAGTTTGGTGATTTAAGTCGATCTACCATTAAAATCTTCCAATTGCCCCTATAGGAACCGGTAGCCGATTTTAAGAGGTTTACGTGATAGAGAAGGAGGCCCGATTTAATAAACCCGCTAATTTCGTTGCCATCCCCGGAAAGAACGCCGTCAAAATAAAAATTTTCCGATAGTGAGATCTGTAGCCTTTGGGTGTCGGTTCCGTTAAACGGATGTTGGACAATGGTCTTGCTGTTGGAAATATGAAAAATAGCGGTTTCAAGGCCCAGATCCTTTATTTCCAGTTGTAGATCGAACGCATGTAGATCCGTTATTTTCCCTTCCCAGCTGTTGGTGTATTCTTCCATGTCCTGTGGAAGGACCGAAAATGAAAAAAGCAGAAAAAGAAAGGAAACAATGTTTTTAAGTCCCATTTTTTGATCGTTTGATAGACAACCGCAAAATTGGGCTTTTTAAGGGTACCGAAATTGTATAAAATTAACATCCTTGCAAATTTTTCAAAATTTTGGATGGAGTGGTACCATAGACCAATTTGAAATTGGAAATAAAGTGACTTTGATCGTAAAAACCGCATTGGTAACAGATTTCCGTCATGGAGGATTTGTTTGCGGCCATCAAACAGAAGGCCTTATTGAGTCGTATCAACCGAATATAATTACCAAGGCTTGTTCCAAAATAGCGATTAAATTCCCGTGACAGGTGAACCGGATGTATCCCTAAAACGGCACTTAGGTTCTTTAAGGAAAGATCTCCCTCCCCTTCCATTAGAAATTCCCTGAGCCTATTTGTCCACAAAGGTCTGTTTGCTTTTTTCGTATGGGCTTCCGTGCCTATGGTACCGAATATTTCGATCAACAGCGCTTCGATGCTCAGAAAGGAAATCGGATCGTTCAATTTGGATTCAATGAACACTTTGTTCAACAACGATTTTGTGACAGGATTTTTAAGGTCCATACTTCCTTCCAGATCTGGGATATGAATATCATATTCCATAAACCAGCGCGCGTTGAGTTCTATATGAAACCCCCTTGTATACTCCGGTGGTTTAATATTGTAATGGGCATCTTGCCAGTTATGGAACAAAAGGCTCCCCGGTCTTAAATAATAGGCTTCTTTTTTATTGGATTCAAATAACTTGCCCTGCAACAGATAGGTAAAATAAGGATGCTCATGATAGTGCCAGTCGACTTTGGAATGGGTGTATTCGGTATCCGTTATGATGATATTTTCAAATGTCGACTTCTGGTAATGTGTTCCATAAAATTCCCCTGTTTTCAGTGTGTTCATACTAATTTTGGCTTGTTGACAACGGCATGGCTATTGACGGGCCCTACAACTTAGGGTTTTTCTTTTAGGTATACAATGTTATAATCCGCATTGGTATTGGTGGAAAATCCGGTAAGGGTAAGCGTGTCCTTGGAAACGGTCAGCTTCTCACATCTCTTGGTTTCGGGTAAGGCCAAAATTACATCACCCGATGTAAGGTCCCTAATATTATTGGTATCGAATGGGCAGTCATCCAAAAGCTCAAACTTTTGAAATGCCGGTCTGGCTTCCGTTCCTTCTTCCACAAATTTGACCGTTGACCCCTCAAATTGTGCCGTGCGGTACGGATATTCGATCTCTTTCCACTTTCCCTGTAACCGTTCGGTAATTCCGGCACTGTCAATCGCTGTTTTCCCAGTTTCGGCTGCCGGCGATTCTATCTTGACGGTTTCCTGTGGTTTGGCACTTGGCCGTTCATTTTCTTTGGGCCGCTCCTTACAGGAAATAATGAGAAGGAGAAAGATCATTACGACCGTTTTGCTTTTTATGTCCATAATTTTCATTTTCAATGAATTGATATTTTTAGTACAAGGTGTATATATCCCACAAGGGACAAATGCGGTAATCAAATCTTCCGCTTCCAAGGACCTAATATACAAAAAAGCCACATGCCGAGCTTACGCTCCGCTATGGCCGATATACACTGGTACTAACCTTGTCTTATCCAGATTTTTGGTTATTTCCCGATTTTATCCTGTATGTCTTTAGGGTACCTGTCCCCTTTAATTCTAATACCTCTTAACCGTTCGTTTATGTTTTTCAGTTCAATAGCGGACAAAGTGATGTTGCTTCCCCCAATGTTCTCCTCCAAACGATGTAATTTTGAAGTACCCGGAATGGGGACAATAAAAGGTTCTTGCGCCAAAAGCCACGCTAGGGCAATTTGTGCAGGGGTAGATCTATGATCTTTTGCAACGGCAACCAGCAAGTCGACCAAGGTTTGGTTATCCGCTCGGTTTTCCTTGTCAAAACGGGGCGACATGTTCCTGCCATCGGTTTTGGGAAACTCTGTTTCCGGGGTTATGGTTCCCGTAAGAAACCCCTTGCCTAAGGGACTGAAAGGCACTAATCCGATTCCCAATTCCTCCAAGATGGGGATAATTTCATGTTCAGGTGCACGATAGAACATTGAATATTCGCTTTGTAGTGCCGATACGGGGAGCACCGCGTTTGCCCTGCGGATCGTTGCCGGGTCGGCTTCACATAGGCCGAAGTATTTTACTTTGCCCTCATGTATCAAGTCTTTTACCGTTCCCGCAACCTCTTCAATAGGTATTTTGGGGTCGACCCGGTGTTGGTAGAACAGGTCGATATGATCGGTTTTTAATCTTTTTAAGGAAGCTTCCGCAGCGGACCTGATACTAGTGGGCCTACTGTCCAATCCCAATTGGGAACTGCCGTCCTTAAACCCGAACTTTGTGGCGATCGTTAATCGGTTACGGAACGGTCCTAGGGCCTCGCCCACTAATTCTTCGTTGTTCCCATAGGCCTGTGCCGTATCAAAAAACGTTATGCCGTGTTCAACGGCCGCGCGCATCAATTTGATCGATTCTTCTTTTGAGGGAGCTCCGGGAAAGCTCAGTCCCATACAGCCATATCCCAATACGGATACTTCCAAGCCGCTGTTTCCTAATGTTCTTTTTTCCATTTTTACAGTTTTAAGTATGATCCGAAGATCGAGCTTATAAAAATGGGGCCATTTGCCATTTGGCAAAAAGCGATCTAACGAATGTTTTTGCGTATCCTGCTCAATGAGGATCGTGTAATTCCCAGATAGGAAGCGATATAGGTCAAGGGGACCCGGTTTACCAAGTTCGGGAATTTTTCAATGAACTCAAGATAGCGGGTAGCGGCATCCTGGGAAACCAAGTGGCTCCTTCTTTCCAATTTTTCCCTGTGATGTTTTGCGGTTATTTTTTGTACGATCTTGTCCCAGCCAAGAATGGTCCCGGAAATTTCTTTCCAATCCCCCTTGGAAAAAACAACGAGTTTGCAGTCGGTAATGGCCTGCAGGTATTCGGAGGGCGTATAGTTGCCTTCAACGTTGTTCCCATCCATGATCAAATGGTCCTCTTCAATAAAATAACGGGTGTTTTCTTCGCCCTTGTTGGTATAATAATACACCCGTAGGACACCGGCGGTAATAAAACCTATACAGTTTACCACTTTTCCCGCTTCCCAATAATACTCGTCCAAACAAAGCTCCAGTTCAATGGCCCTTTTTGAAATAAAGTCGATCTGTTGTGGGTTCAAATTACCAAATTGCAATACATAGTCTATAAATTCTTTCATGGGAGAAAGTTAGGGAGCGCTATTTTTTAAGCGTTTGCCATTTGGTAAAAAACGTATCATTTCAATTTTGCCATACTTCATTTCAAAGAAAAGAACCTAATCCACTTCAATACGGCGCATCGGGGAACAAGACCAAATTTATGGATTTAATTAAAGGTCTGTCTAAACTCCAAAGGCGAAAATTTTGTCTTGGCCTTGAACAATTTACTGAACGATTGCAAATGCTCAAACCCCAGGTCGTACGCAATTTCACTGACGGATAGATCGGTCGTAGATAGTCTTTCCTTTGCAATTTCGATCAACTTGTCATGAATATGCTGTTGGGTACTCTTTCCCGTCAACGATTTGAGAAGGCCGCGGAGATAGGTCGGCGACACGTTCAATCTGTCCGAAATGTATTGCACCGTGAGCAACCCATTTGTGACCGGACGATCATCTTTAAAGTAATCGGAAAGGAGTTTTTCCAATCGGTCAAGGATTTGATGGTTGCTTTTTTCCCTGGTAATGAACTGCCGATTGTAAAATCGCTCTGCATAGCTCAACAAATTTTCAAGGTGTGAAACGATGATTTGTTTGCTGAACCTATCAATGTTAGCGTGATATTCGTCCTGAATGGTTTGAATGATGCCACTGATGATCGTTTCTTCTTTTTCGGAAAGAAACAATGCCTCGTTCACGGAGTACTCAAAAAATTCATATTTTTTGATGTTTTTGCCCAAGGATGTGTTCCAGAGAAAATCCGGGTGTATGAACAACATCCACCCCTCGAGCTTGGAGGGCACACCATTTTCTTCGCCCCGTAAAATCTGTCCTGGCGCCATAAATGCCATGAGACCTTCGTCAAAGTCATATTTCTGTTGTCCGTAAAAAAGTTTGTCGCATCCTCTTTTCAAAGAAATCACGTACAGATCGAACAAAACGGTATTTATACCGGAATCGTTTTTTAGCCCCGCCAGATCGATTAGGCCGATCAGGGGGTGATGGGGCTTCGGAAGCCCCATTAAATGATGTATTTCCGTTATGGAACGTATCCTATATGGTTTTGGATTTGCCATTGTACAAAGTTAACCCACTAAGTGGAATTTATTCAATAATCGAGATTTAAACCTGCCTGCCGCAGATAGGTGCTCCGACGCCTATCAGCCAAGGGAGGACTTGCTCCGAGCTTGTTGACCTAATTTTTAAAAGGATATTTTAACCAGATCAATAGCAACGGTATCGCAAGGAACGGAATTTCCATCAAAGCAATTTTTATATTGCCGGCCCGTAATGACATGGCCATTATAAATACAACCGATAAGGCATTGAGCAGATTCCCTAGGAAAAATGTTTTCTGCAGCAGCAGCAGTACACCGACCGATATAGCGAAAACACCAAATATGGGCATTGTCCATTCCGCTAAACCCAATTCCGACATCATTTTCAACGATTCGGGATTTTTCTTATTGAAGTGATTTAAACTTTTTTGATTGAAGTGAAAATTAGCCA
>TARA_R110002020_G_scaffold9501_4_pt1 | contig 21959 bp, 33 predicted proteins | sample TARA_R110002020 | Tara Oceans TARA_R110002020 (sample SAMEA4396489) | marine metagenome | biome: Westerlies Biome; feature: [MES] marine water layer (ENVO:01000295) within the mesopelagic zone...; material: water (ENVO:00002006), including particulate matter (ENVO:01000060) such...
TATTAAAGAAATGGATATGTCAGGAATGATAAATCTAGACCTAGAGTTTGATTCTGTTGAAACTGATAGAATAAAAAATGAAATATTTATTAATATTGATAGATCAGAATACAAAAGAAGAATAGATCTAATTATAAAATTAGCTTTTAATCCAGACATTAGTAAAGCGGAAGATGGGGTGGACAATGATCAGTAAGAAGCTTCAGATAGTGATGAATGAATATATTAAGCCTACTAAGCTATATGGTGATGAAGATCCAATTAAAAAAGAGAATGCTATGCTAAGGAATAGATTAAAATTTGTGAAGCATATGTTGAAGGATCTACCAGAGCTGGTATGGTACTTAGAATCTAAAGATCAAGAAAAACTGCATGAGATCTTATATAGATTAGAAATGACAACTTTAGCAGTGAAAGATCAGGAAGATAAATGAAGATAGAAGAAAAAGCAAAACAAGCATTAAAGTCACAAAAAAAGATCATGAAACTTATAGATGATCTTAATAAGTTAGGATATGAATTTATGTGGTATAATAATCAAACATCAATTAGAAGGAGGAGAGATGAAATCAGCAAAATGGGATAGACTAAAGAGATCTGTAAAAATGGGTAAAGTAGCTAGGAATCCATATAAGATCACCTTTGATCCAGAATATTCAGAGATGCAGAATTACTATTTCAGAGCTACTAAGGATATGTCTATTGGCTTTTTTATAAAGCATAATGATGATGCTAGGGCTTTATTGTTTGTAATAACAATGCTTCTAGGTGCCTTTGGAGTAGCGGTTTTATGTGAGCTGTATCTAGACTGGTATTTTGGAGTATGAGATGGATCTACCACTATATACTGGTGATCTTGTCATATATGAAGGACATGATAGAGCCTAAGTAATGAGGAAGCATTTTGAATATTACATTGATAATAAATACCAAGAATCTGAGAATACTATATTATATGGAAAAGCAATTATGATAGCCATGATCAGTGGACACTCAGATAGCTGGACAAAGTTCCAGAAGAAGGTATACTTTAATCATGATACCATGACATTTAAAGATATGGGATCTAAATTAGGTACTAGCAGTCAGAATATTCATAAAACACATAAGTCAGCAGTCAAAAAGATCAGAAGTATCATATACAAATTAGTAGAGAACAGAGACTACTTCAGAACAATATAGCCAGTGCTTGGCATTTTATTTATACCTTATCCTGTTGTTATCAATAGCTGAGCACTGGTTGATTACCTAAAAAAATTAAATCCTGATATTACTACACTTAAAGTAATACTTTAACTAAACACATCTAAAATATGGTTGATTTTTTATATATATATAGATGGAAGATTCACAATTAAAAGAATTAATCAAAAGAATTGATCTAGAAATAGACTCAAACAAAGCAGGATCCAAAGCATATAGAGATGCTGAACAGAGAAAATCATTCTCAAACACTTATATAGAAAATTGTTATGGTACATATGATGACCAAGATGATATAGATATGGTGTGGATCAATGAAGATACTGAGGATCACAGATCAACTTTTGATGAAGCTAACTACTCTAATCTAGATTCTTAGGACACCGAATGAAATCGGACAAATCGGATAGAAATAGTAAAGGGCAATTTGCACCTGGCAATAAAGCATCTAAAGGTCATGGTAGACCTAGAGGTGCTAGATCTATACCAGATCTGCTAAGAAGAATAGGTGATGAATTTGGTGATGAAAATCAGATTGACAATTTGGAAGCAGTGCTAAGACATGTTTATAGCCAGGCATTAGAAGGAAAATCATGGGCAGTAGAGTTCATAGCAAACAGGACTGAAGGTAAAGCACATCAGTCAGTATCTTTGCATGAAGCTGATGACATGCCTATTAAAGTATTTGATTTTGATGCAGTGGAAGATTGACCAGCTTAGAAGAGATATACTAGACGATCCACACAGAGGAAAGATTCTAGTCTCTGGAAGAAGGTTTGGTAAGTCTTATATGGCTATGATGTGGATCTTATATCATGATCTACAGCCTAATGAGAAGAGATGGATAGTTTATCCTACTTATAGGCAAGGTAAGATGGTAGCCTGGAATTTGCTTAAGAGCATATTCAGAGGTAAGAGTGTTAAGATCAATGAGACTGAGTTATCTATAACTATGCCTAATAACGCAGAGATCAGTATTAAGGGCTCTGATAAGGAAGATAGCTTAAGAGGTATCAGCTTAGGTGCTAAGGGCACCAATGCGGTAGTATTAGACGAATATGCATTCATGAAGCCTAATGTCTTAAATGAGATCATTATGCCTATGATAGCTGAAACGCAGTCTAATATTTTTATATGCGGTACACCACAGGGTGTATATAACAATTTGTATGAATTATATGTGAAGGGACAAGAGAATGATCCCTTCTGGAAGTCCTGGCAATATACCACTATTGAAGGTGGCTTTATTCCTAAAGAAGAGATTGAGAATGCCAGGCAAACTTTAGATCCAAGAACTTTTAGACAAGAGTTAGAAGGATCTTTTGAAGTATCTAGCAATAGATGTGCTTATAACTTTGATAGAAATGTGCATGTCAGAGATGATCTAGATATTTCAAGTAGACAATACTGGGGAGTGGACTTCGGTGTTGCCAGTTATATGACAGCAGTATTATGTGCTGAATATACTAATGGTGATGTTTATGTGATTGATGAGATCAGTTTAAAGAACTCTAACACATTTGAACTAACCAAACTTATGCAACAAAGAAAGCCTAATATTCCAGTGTATCCTGATCCAGCAGGAAAAAGTAGAACAAGTAATAGCACTAAATCTGATCATATGATCTTAACTGAAGGTGGATTTGTAGTGATTGCTAAAAAAGCTAATCCTACGCAGAAGGACAGATTGAATGCTTTAAACAAGAAGCTGAAAGATGCAAATGGTAAACATAGTTTATTTATTAAGTCAAATTGTAAGAATACAATTAGAGATCTTGAAATGACTACAATGGAGAATAATAGAATGGTCAAGACCGAAACCTTAAGTCACCACATTGATGGGCTTTGCTATCCGATCCATTTTAGATTTCCATTAACAATGAATAGTGTAGGATCAATCAAATGGTAGTGTATTTTTTATTAGGACTACTTACTGGTTGGACTACATTTTTTTGTATGCTGTTGATCATAGCATATAGAACAGATCGTAGTAATAAGAAGCAATACCAGGACATGATTACCAACTTATATAACACCTACCAAGATCACATAAACTTAGAAGATTTAAGGAAATTCAAATCATGATTATAACAAATTTAACAGAAAAAATGATGTATGACATCTTGATGGAAAGCATCAAGGATAACTATGACAGAGAACAGGAACACAGAGAATTGGCTATGGATTATTTTGAGTCCATTAATTTGCAAGATGATCTAAAGAAGTATTTTGATAGTGATTCATTATCACAGATACCACCTGCCTATTTAAACTTAACAAGAAATGTAATTGACCGCAGATGTCAAGTGTACCAGGAACAGCCATTAAGACATGCTGATGAGAAGTATCTAGAGCATATTGGTGATCTAGACAGCTCTTTAAAAGAGTTTGAGAAGCTGGTTTATTTATTAGGTACAGAAGCTTTATACACTTACTGGAATGATGATATGCAGAAGCTTATGTATAGACCAATCCATTTCTTTACACCATTCTTTAGACCTAATGAAGATGATCCATTTATGGTAATGTGGCAGGTAGAATCACAACTACAGGCAAGATCAGAAGATGCTCAGTTCATGGTATGGTCTAAAGCAACTGAGGATATGCCAGGAAAGCATTTTATGATCAGTAGCAAGGGTAAGGTCACATCTATAATAGAAGGTGATGTAAATCCATTTGGTGATATTATTCCAATTAATTTTGGTCACAGATCATTTATGACTAGAGATTTTATGAGAGCTGGTGCTGATGATCTTATTGATGCAAACAGATCTATTAATATTATGCTTACAGAAATGGCATTGAGTTCTAGATTCCAATTAGGACAGCCAGTGATCTCTGGTATTGATACTGAAGCTAGGATCCAGTTTGGTCAAGATAAAGCTTTGATCCTGCCAGAACAGGCTTCATTTGAATATGTAACACCTAATGCTAATGTAACAGCTATGAAAGAGTCTATTAAGTTCTTAATTGATTCTGTATCACAGGCTAACAATGTCAAGATCAACTGGAGTAGTAATGCACCAGAATCTGGATTATCAAAGAAGATGGCTCAGTTAGATCTTCAAGACTCTTTAAGATCAGATATTGAACAGATCTATAGACCATTTGAAAGACAGCAATTCAAGATAGCTCAAAGGATCTTAGAAGTATCTGGTGGTATTAATGTTGGTGATGAATTTAGTATAGACTTCCAAGAGAGATCTGCACCAATGTCTACTGATGAAGAATTAAAGTATTATGAGTGGGCTTTTAAAAACAATTTAGAGACTAGACAATCTTATTTAAGAAAAAAGAATCCTGATCTTAAAGATGAAGAGATCCAGGAAATAGTAGATCAAATTGATGAAGAAGCACCACAGCAACAAGAAGGTCCAGCAAGTATCCTAGATAGATTAGGAAGCTAAGATGGCGGATCTAGATTTTTATTCTGTAGAGATCCAAAACCTACAGAAGAAGTTATTTGAAAAATTAAAGAAGGCTATTCCAAGACTAAATGAATTGTCTGACACTCAGGTGATCACCATAGCTCAGGAGATAGATTTCTTCCAGGAATTAGATGAGCTTGGTTATGGCACATTATTGAATAAGATGAATGATGCTTATGAAGCTGAGATCATTAGAGCCTATAAGGAAGTATCTAGATTAAGAGTCGGTGTATCTACAACAGGTGCAGTGATCATGGATAATCTAAGAGGATTTGAACTGAACTACTTAAGTGATAGTGTAAGAGAATATGCAAATGAGATCAAGGTGGCTATGCTTAGAGGTATAGTTACTGGTGAATCTACAGATGCTATTATTACTAATATGCTTAGTGAGTTTGGTCCTGGTAAAAGAATTGGATCATCTAGATCTGTAGCTTTGGTTAATGATGCATTTGCTAGGTTTAGTAATGCTACCAGGCAGAAGGCATATGAGCAGTTTCCAGAGACTAGGTTTGATTATATAGGACCTACTACAGGTAACATTAGAGATGCCTGTTCAGCAGTTAAAAGATATGTTGAAAAGAATGGTCCACTAACCTTAGCAGAAATTAGAGATCTACCAAGTGTGATTGGTGTACAAAAAGATAACTCTGAGTTCTTTGGATTCTCAGATAGAGGTGGATTTAATTGCAGACATGATTGGGTGAAAGTACAAGAATGAAATTACCAGCAATAACAAAATTAAATAGAGAAGTCATGAAGGTTATAGCTCAAGAAGCTATAGATCTAATTAGATCAGATGCTAATAAAGGCATTTTCCAGAATAATAGCGGTCCACATGCATATGGATCACATGGTGACACTAAAGGCAGATCACCAAAGAGAAAAGGAAAGTATTCTGATTATAAAGCCAATGGCATGAGAAGATTTAAAGATGGTGTCAAATTACAAAAAACTAAAAGAACAAAATATGGTGCCACAGATACAGATACAAATTTTGTAAACATGAATTTAGAAGGTAGAACTTTAAGATCTATGCGACCTGGTGCCAGGAAGAATACTGCTATTATCAGATTTGATAGTGCATCAGTAGTTCTAGGCAACAGAGCAAGGAAACCAAAGGGCTATGATCTCTTTGATTTAAGGAAAGAGAATAGAGCCATAATAGCAAATAGAATAGCTGATGTGTTAGCAAGAACAAATATAAAAAAGTATGTTGCTAAAACAGAAGTTATGAAATAACCAGGAGGACATTACATGTCTGAAGTACAGGAAGTACAAGAAAATAAAGTAGTAGAAGAAGCAGTAGCAGATAACACTACACAGGATAATGAAGCAGTCGGTGGCTTAATTGCAGAGAGTAAGAAGTACCGAACAAGGGCTCAGTCAGCAGAGTCAGAGCTTAATGAGCTCAAGAAATTAATTGCTACAAAAGAAGAAGAGCAATTAGCTGAACAAGGTAAATGGAAAGAAATAGCTGAAAACTATAAAAAAGAGATTGATTCTTTGAGTGACATTAAAGCTGATTATGATCAGATGCAAATGAAGAGAGCTCAAAGGAAAGAACACTTATTATCAGAACTTCCAGAAGCAGATCAAGAGATCTACAATGAATTATCATTGGAGAAGCTTGAAAGACATCTGGAAACTAAAAAGATGAACAAGGTTAAGATGGATCCTAGTAAAGAAGTGACTGCCAGTGGCAAATTTGCTTCAGCCACTAAGATGTCAGACATTACTGCTGAGGATCGCATGAAAATGAAAAAAGATCCTAACCTTTGGAATCAAATAGTAGAAGGCTATAAGAACAATTAAAAAACTTATAAAGGGGTTTTAAAATGGCAAATGTTACAGGGACTGGAGGTACAGCAGATGTATTTCTTGGCGAAATGTGGTCTGATGCGGTTTTAGATTATGCACAAAAGAGAATGATCTTAAGAAATCAGGTAACTGACTTCTCAAGCTTAGCTGTGGGTGCAGATCGCATCAATATACCAAAAGTGGCTCAGGACACAAAAAGAGATAAGTCAGCAGATGGTGCTGTTACTTATGACGCAAACACTGATGCTTCAAGAGTACTAGCTCTTGATCAGCACATCTATGAAGCTAAAAGAATTGAAGATATTGCACAGGTGCAATCATCTCAAGATCTATTCCAGGCTTACGCAAGTTCAATGGGATATTCTTTAGCTAAAGGTGTGGAAGCTTATATTGCTTCTCAGATCGTTGCTCATACACAAAACAATGTTACTTTAGCAACAGATGATGTTATTCTACCAGCTGAATTAAGAGGTGGTTTAGAAAAACTTCTAGATGCTAATCATGACTATACAGATGGAGATACTTTCTTCTATGCTAATCCTAAAGCTTATATGGGCTTAATGGGTCAAGGTGATTTCACCAAAGCTAATGAAAGAGGTGAGGGATCACCTATTGCTTCAGGGCAATTAATCAACATCTATGGTATGCCTGTATTACCTTCAACTGATTGGACAGAAGGTGGTACTGCTGTATCAGGATCAGTATTCAAAAAAGAAGCGGTTTATTATGCTGAGCAATTCGGTGTAAGAAGTCAGAGCTCTTATGATATTGATTATCTCTCAACTTCAGTAGTAGTAGACATGTTATTTGGTGCGACTTTGTCACATGCAAATAATGATGCTGACTGCGGTGTTGTGAACTTTAAAAATCCTGCATAGTAGGATTTATATCTTATATAGGGCTGGTGAAAACCAGCCTTATGTAGGTACCAAAAAAAGATTTTATAAGCTTCTAGCACTATCCTAGAGCTTCAAATTTTAACTAAAAGAGGTGTTTATGCCAGTATATGAGTATTTATGTGAGTGCGGTAAAAAATTTCAAACTATTCAAAGTTTCCATGAGCCAAAGCTCAAAACATGTACAATACAAGATACCAATAGTTTGCCTGGAAAAGCATGTGAAAAAGAAGGCAAGGTCCAAAGACTGATCAGTAAACCAACTCTTTTAAAACTAGGTCACTTATCTGATAAGAAGTTAAGAGCAGATCTTGGAGACAATATTATTAATGAGCAGTAATACAAATTTAGGAAATACACCTGTATCACAGGGATATACACAGCTCTTCCATACTGGAGAGACTGGTGGTCTTACATCTACTTTACAGCAAGTATTTGATGGTGATGGTACAGGATCAGATTTATACCTGGCTACCAATAAAGTAAAGATTGGTACTGCTGGGAATTTTTTAATAGGATCTAGTACGATCCAAGAATTTATCCAGGATATTGTAGGTGACATGTTTGACACCAATGGATCTCATACAAATCTTACTGCAACTTATGATGATGCTGGTGATGGTGCTATAGATCTAGTATCTACTGGAGAAGTAACTCTTACAGGCACTCAAACATTATCTAATAAAACCTTAGCAAGTCCTATTGTAACAGGGAATTTAGTAGCAGATAGTATTGATGTAGCAGGAGATCTAACTCTTGATGCAGATGGTGCTGATATAATACTAAAAGATGGTGGCACAGAATATGGTAGATTAAGCCAACTAATAGGTGGACTAACTTTAAAAACAGGTCCTTCTGCGTCTAATGCTTTAATATTCTCAGCAGATGGAACTACTATGATCACTGGAGGTGGTGTACAAATACCAAATGGTAGTAGTATAACACTTGGTGGACACGCAGTAAATGACATTGATTTAGCTGGTGAGTTTGTTGATTCTGATCAACATTTAATGACAAGTGCATCAATTAATGATAAGATCGGTGTAGAAATAGCTAATCTTGTAGATAGTGCACCAGAAAATTTAAATACATTAAATGAGTTAGCTTCTGCTATAGGTGCTAATGATAATGATATAACTACAATAACCACCGCATTAGGCAATAGAGTTAGGATAGATACAGCTTCTCAGGGATTAACTTCTACACAAAAATCAAATGCAAGAACTAATATTAGTGTAGATCCAGCAGGAACTGATAATTCAACTAATGTTACCTTAGCAGGATCCTTAGATTATTTAACATTAAGCGGTCAGCAGATCACAAGAAATGCTATAGATCTTACAACAGATGTTACTGGTGTTTTACCTTCTGCTAACTTAGATGTAGACACAGCACATTTATCAGGAACACAAACATTTAGTGGTGCTAAAACATTTTCAGCCTCAATGAACTTAGAAAGTGAACTAAACTTTACTGGTGCTGGTAATAAAATTATAGATGTTGAAACCTTAGCAGGTAGTAATAATTTCACTATTAGACATCATAATCCAAGTGGTAATTTATTTGAAGATGCTTTAAAACTTACTGCAAATGCTGGTGCACAACTTTATTATGATGGATCATTAAAATTAGAAACTACAAGTGCTGGTGCTCAAGTAAGAGGTAATGCAGGATTATTTAATCTTATAGGAACTGATCATGCATATATACAATATTATCCTGATACTGGTGCAGGTAGAAAAGCCTATGTAGGTTTTGGTAGTACATCTGGTGATACCTTTACAATAGCAAATGAATCATCTGATGCAGACATACAAATTGTTGTAAAAGATGGAACTTCTAATATTACTGCTATTAAAATTGATGCAAGTGCAGAAGGTAGAATAAGACTACCTAATGACACTCAACAATTAAGCATAGGTGAAGACCAAGATTTAAGACTTTATAGGAGTTCTACTACATCTAACATTACAAACTTTAATGATGGACTTACTATTGAAAATGCTGGTGCAGGAAGTATGGTTATTAAAAATACTTCAAATAATCAAGACATGTTCTTTAATGTGGTTGATGATAATGTTACAAAAACTGCTATAAGAATAGATGCAAGTGATAGTGCAAGAGTTAAATTAGCAAATTATAATCAAAGACTATCTCTTGGAGAAAACAATGAGTGGGAAATCTACCATAATAGCACTAATACTTTAATGAAAAATAGTGCAACTGGTGGGCATTTTTATGCTATGAATTTACACCAAGATAAAGATTTTTATTTTCAAGTAAATGATGGTGGTAGTACTCAAACAGCATTAAGAATACAAGGTAGCACTAAAAACCTTATTATGCCTTATGATGACCAAAATTTAATTATTGGTGCTGATTCTGATTTAAAACTATTAGCACATGGATCAGCAGGAGATGTAAGAATTGAAGCTAATGGTAAAAACCTTCTATTAACAAGAAGTGGTGTAGATAGGTTTAGAATGAATGAATATGGCATTATTATTAATGAGCCTGGAAATAATTTAAATTTTAGAGTAGAAGGTAATACAGACCAAAACTTATTAAAAGTAGAGGGTAATTTAGATAGAGTCGGTATTGGATATGGCACACCAGCAGAAAAGTTTAGTGTTAATGGAAGTATTTTAATATCAAACAATACATATTTTAAAGCATATAATAGTGCAGGAACTGCTGTACCATTATTTAGACTTAATAGTTCTAATCATATTGAGATCATAAATGGTAATAGCACTAATGGTGATATAATATTTAAAGATGCTTCTGATACCAATATGACTATTAAAGGTGATACTGGAAATGTCGGAATAGGCTTAATAAATCCAAGCTATCTTTTACACTTATCAGGAACTGCACCTGAATTAGCATTTACAGATACTGATGGAAGTGCTACATGGAGAACAAGAGCAGTAACAAATAATTTCCACATTACTGAAACTGGTGCAGGTGATCCATTTGTAATACAAAGTGGTGCAGGTGCTAATGCTTTTAAAATTTTAAATGGTGGTGCAATAAAATTTAATGATGCTTATACATTTCCTACTGGCATAGGATCAGAAAAATATATTCTTACAGCAGAAGGAAGTAATGTATCATTCTTTGATTACAACACTGATGTATTAACAGCTACAGCATCTGGTGATAAAATGATTATTATTGATAGTAATGATTCTAATAATTTAAAAATAGCAGATGCACCAGTAAATGTACCTAATGTATCAGGAACTACTGCTAATGGTGTATTGACATATAATAGCACAGGTGGTGGTGGATCTGTAAATGTAACTACTGAATCAGCACTTACTTTTGATGGAACTTTATTACATATATCAAAAGAGACATCAACTACTGGCACAACAGGAACTACATTTCTAAAGCTAACTAATGATGTAGGTAGTGATCTATCTCAGCAAAAAACATTTATAGACTTTGCTTTACTTGATGACAATTCCAATGAAACACCACAAGTAAGAATTGGTGCTGAAGTAGGACAAAATGGAGATGCTAACTCTCAACTAAGAGAAGGTAGTGGTGCATTTGTAGTTTATACTAATAATGCAGATACAACAAGTGGAGATGCAGGTGCATCTTTAGCAGAAAGAATGAGAGTAGATTATCAAGGAAGGGTTGGAATTGGAGTTACAGATCCTTCAACAAAGCTTGAAGTAGCAGGTCATACAAGAATATCAGGTGTAGGTAATGAGCTGTCCTTTGATACAACAGGAACTGAAGCTTCAAATAAAATAAAAACTATTAATGACTATGAAACTCTTATACAAAATTCAAGAGGTAGTGCAGGATTTGCTGTTATTGGTAATTCTAATATTAGACTTGGATTTGGAAATAATTTCACAAATGCTGAAACAGATTTATTTATAAATAATAATGGGAGAATTGGAATAGGAAGCTCATCACCTGGAAGTGAACTGCACATTGGAACTGGCAATACTGCAAGACATATTAAAGTGTCAGATAATAGGTCTATGTTTGGATACAATGGTGCTGATGCAATAGTTCAAGGTGGTAATACAAAGGGTATAGAATTTCATACCAATACAGATACTTTTGCAGGTAGTGCAAAAATGGTTATTGAAGCAGGAGGAAATGTTGGTATTAATGATGCTTCACCTGGACATAAGTTAGATGTCAATGGAGATATTAACACTACTGGTAGCTATCTTATGGACGATAGCACCATAATTGACACTAATAGAAGAATTAAAAATATAAATTCATCAGTAGGTGCAGATTTAACTGGTGGAACTCATAGAGTAGATTTTGCAACACCTGCTACACCAGGATCAACAGGCTGGTATACTATTTGTAGAGCTGATTCTGCTAATGCAAGAGGTGGTGGAATTATAAATATTAGTGCTACAGGTGGAAGTATAACGCCTGTTAATTTAACTATAGACTTTTTTGTAGACTGGAGTGGAAATTTAAACAGATGTAATACTCAAGGATTAAGTGGGCATTTCACAAAAGTAAGATTAATTGAAACTGCTGTTACAACAGAGCTTCAAATTTATGTAAATACTTCTGTATCACAAGCTGTTTATGTTTCATTTGAACAAGATAGATACAATCCTAACTATTCTTTATTAGATCCTTGGGCTACTGCAACACCAACTACTACTGGACATGAAATACTTTTAAGAAATGCAAGTGTTTATTCTAATACTTCTAATACAAGTGCATTTGTTGTTTCGGACAATGCAAGAAGATTAGAATTAGGTAGAGATAGTATTAGGTCTACAGATTTGTCAGGATCTACTACACAATTATATATTAATAGTAATACAACTTTTAGTGGAACAATCACAACTGGTGGCAATTTAACAATGGGTGGTGCAATAACTGGTATTACTGGTTTATATGGTGCAAGTTCTACTCTTACATTGTATAACAATACTTATAATTTTAAGAATGCAAGTTCTGGTAATATGATGAGTTTAACTTCTACTGGATTAGGTATAGGAACTACATCACCACAAAAACACTTAGACATAACAAAAACTGGTACTGCAACTTTTATGATGAAAGGTACTGGTACTGATAATTACGCAGGGAGTCAATTAAGTCTATTTGCAGGAACTACAAGTAATGTATTTAATTCTGTAATGTTTGCTATGGATAGAAGAACTGATGGTGTTGGTGGTATCTATTTACAAAGACGAGATAGTTCTCATGCGTTTAAAGGAACTTTATTTTCATATTTAGATGTTCAAGGTTGGAGTTTTAGCACAGCATCAAGCACTACAGCTACAAGCACTACTGAAAGAATGAGAATTGACCAATCAGGTAATGTTGGCATTGGTACCACAAATCCAAATACTTTATTACACTTATATAGCACAAGCAATACTCAAATGAGATTGCAAACAACAGGCACAAATAATGCAAGTAGCATAGTATATCAAAATGGAACTGCATCTTATTCAGTAGGGATTAATAGTGCGGAACAATTTGGCTTTTATTCAAGCCAATTAAGTGGTGATGCAGGATTTATTAACACTAATGGAAATTTATATTGGAATAGAAATTTTTTAATTAATAATAATAATTATGGTGTAGTAGCAAGAGCAACTGATGGTAATACAAGAAATTTAATAAAGCTTGATAGTAGTAATAGAGTGCAGGTTGGAGATGCTAATTTAGCAGGTGTACATCAGCATTATCCAAGTACATATACTCAAATAAATACAGATCATGGATATGTGCAAATAGGACCACAAAATGGTAGTCACATGCACCTAATGACTGATAGAACTAATATATATAGCACTTCATATTTAAATATTAATAATGCCACGACTATTCAAAGCTATAATCAAGATTTTAGAGCTTCAAGAGCAGGAAGTGTAGGAGATAGATTAGAAATTCAAACTGGCAAATCAGTATTCCAAAATTCTTTACATGTAGAAAAAGGATTAAGAGTAGATCCAAAAACTCATATTCTTAATGGAGATGGTGCATATCACCTTAATGTTCTACAATATAGAAATAATGGAAATATCTCTGGTGCTTTTATTATTGATACTGATATTGCAAGAACTTCTAACAGAATGTCGGTTATTCATGTGCATGGGCATGGTTATGGACAACAGGCAGTGATAGATTTTAAAATATGCTTATATCCATACTCAGGACATAATGGACCTGATGGAAATGCAGGTAGTGTTATTGCATATAGTATGACCGACAATGGTAATGATGGGAAAAGAAAATTTGTAGGTATTAATTCAAGTGGTAATGTTGCAATAGCTATTGATGACTATAATGGATCTGCTAAATATTTCTGGCATTTCCAGGTAGATTGGTATAATGGAACAAGTCCAGTAAATACACCAACTTGGGGTGTATCAACTTCTACGACTGATGGATTTGGTTGGATTCAAGAAAGAGTAATAGCACCACCAGTGTTAGCACAAAAGACTGGGGATCAAACACATAATGTAAAAGTGTTTGGATCATTTGGTGTTAATGTGAATGCATCAGGTACAGCAGGTAGAGCAGACTTTGCTAATGATGTTGTAGCATTCTCAACTTCTGATAAAAGATTAAAAGAAAATGTAAAGCCATTAGATAATGCACTTGATAAGATCAGTAAGATCAGTGGTGTATCATTTGACTGGAAAGAATTAAGTGAAAAAGAAAAAGAAATTATACATGGTAATGAAGGACATGATGTTGGTGTAATAGCACAAGAAATAGAAGAAGTCCTACCTGAAGTAGTAACTACAAGAGATACTGGATATAAAGCAGTAAAGTATGAAAAAATTGTGCCTTTATTAATACAGGCAATAAAAGAACAACAACAACAAATAGAGGAATTGAAAAATGGCTAAAGTAATTGTAGAAAAAAATGTTGAATTAGCAGAACAAGCTGTTGAAAAGCAGGTTGAGATTAAGCACACAAGAACTATGCAAGATGCATCAGGTAAAGATGTTGAAGTAGTAGATTTTGTAGAAAATAAAAATATTGATGAAGCTATATCAGAAGCAGAAGCAAGAAAAACTACTCTTGAAGCACAAGTAGTAGAAGTAGATGCTGAACTAGCAGACTTTATAGCAATAAGAGATGCTGAATAATGGCTACACCAGCAGTACCAACAACTAATGTTAGAATATATGGTAGTTTAAGAGAAGCAACTGACTGCAATCAAACTACTAATTTAAGTTTGGCAAGTTTATGTAATGGTGGAACTCACAATGGAATACAAAATACTTTTGGTGGTCAAGGTGGTAGAGCCATGTTTTTTGATGTCATAGGTGGAACAAATAATCCAATAACAACTACACCTAATTCTGTAAATCTTTTTGATGACATTATAGGAACTGCACCATTTAATCTTGGTAATACCATTGGTGGAAGATATACATAGAATTTTATTAATAATAACCTGGAGGACTGATGTCTGAAGAGAATAAAAGAAAACTAGTAATAGATGAACAAGAATATAACTATGAGGATCTTAAGCAAGAGCAACAGATCTTAATGGATCATATTGAAAATTGCAGAAGGCAAAAAGCACAACTAGCATTTCAGCTAGATAGAGAAGGTGTTGCAGAATCTGCATTCTCAAAGATGCTAGAGGATTCTTTTAATGATGATCAAAAAGATCAGGAAGAGAAGGAAGATGCCTAAATTAAATGTTGTAGCAGGAATCATAGATAAAGTAGCTGATAAAATAGATGAGTTTACATTGGACAAAGCAGAAAAAGCACAGCTTATGGCTGAGATCAATAAAGCTCAACTTGAAGTCAATAAAGTGGAAGCTGGATCTACAAGCTTATTTGTATCTGGCTGGAGACCATTTATTGGTTGGACATGTGGAGTAGCACTATGTTATCACTTCGTCTTACAGCCATTCTTAGCATTTTTGCTATCATCATTCGGCTATCAAATGGATCTACCAGTATTCAACATGGAGACTCTGACTACTATCCTAATGGGTATGCTAGGAATGAGTGGACTAAGATCCTACGAGAAAGTGAAGAAGGCAGTATGAATTTTGAAGAAATCATAGATCATGTTATAGATCATGAAGGTGGATATGTCAATGATCCTAAAGATCTAGGCGGTGAAACTAAATATGGTATTTCAAAAAGATGGTATCCAGAGATCAACATAAAAGATCTTACAATAGATGATGCAAAAAATATCTATTATGAGGATTACTGGGTGCCATCTAAAGCACAAGATCTTCCAGAAGATATAAGAGCCACTTATTTTGATATGTGTGTAAATCTTGGACAAAAGAGAGCTGTCAAGATCTTACAAGAGTCTGTGAATAGTGCTGGTGGTCCTAAATTGCTCATTGATGGGCATATTGGACCAAAGACGATACAGAGTTCACATAGGGCTTCAAAGCAGAGAATACAGGCTTATAGATGTTTATTTTATGGAAAGATAGTAGAGAACAATCCTGACCAAAAAAGATTTTATTATGGTTGGTTTAAGAGGGCTATTAACATATGAGAAAAATAAAGAGTACAGCAGTAGTATTTCCAGATCTACATTTTCCACAGCATGATGAACAAGCATTCTCATGTGCATTGAAAGTGTTAGAAAAAGTAAAGCCAGATGTATTTGTAAATCTAGGTGATTTTGCTGAAGGTGAAATGGTATCACACTGGAGATGGTCCAGAAGAAAAAGACCACCTTTGGAATACCAATTACCATTGATTGATAAAGAAGCTGAAGAAGTAAACTTTCATATGGATAGAATTGATGCTGTACTTAAAAAGATTAAATGTAAAAAGAAGTATTTAGCTATGGGAAACCATGATGCCTGGTATAATCAATTTGTAGATGAAAATCCTTATCTAACAGATTACTTACCTGAGAACTTATTTAAGATTGAGGAAAGAGGTTATGAGTGGTATCCATATGGTGAGCTGTTTAAGCTAGAAGGATCTAAGCTATATGCTTATCATGGTGGACACTATAGCTCAGTTAATCACAGCAGGACCAGTGTAATGAATCTGGGCTGTAATGTGATCTATGGACATGTACATGATTGCCAGAGATCTGTAATGCAACATATTTCTGGAGTACATATTGCTCAATCAATGGGCTGTTTATGTAAGATCAAGAAAGATTTTTTAAAGGGAAGAAAAGTAAACTGGACACATAATGTGGGGATCATAGATTTCTTCAATGATGGCTGGTTTAACTTGATCACTTTAGATATACATAATGGAATGACAACATGGAACAATCAAATAATCAAGGGAGAATAATGGGATTATCAGAAACAATAAAAAAAATTAAAAAAATCAGTGAACTCTTAAGATCACCGCATGTAGCAGATAGAGAAATAATACATTATATGAGTGAGCTACATAGGAATATAGATAATTTGGAAGTTCCAGAACTAGTAGGACAAGAAAATGACAACATATTTAAAGACATATTGCACAATTAAAGATATACAACTGGTAGCACCATTTGTATTTGATTTTGATAGAAAAAGAAGAGTATCTACATGGGTAGGTTATTCTGGATCAGGGAATGCTGAGATATTCCAAGCTGGATCTGTAGGCACATTTGATGATCTATATGAAAATGATATAGAGCAAACATCAGTAGCTAGTATAGGTGATATAAATGCAGATGGTAAATATTTCTATGATGAAAATGCAGATGTGGTTTACTATAGACCTTCAAGCAATCACAATCCTAATTATGATCTTACAATAACCATTGGCAGGGATAATAAATCATTGTTTGATGAATTTATATCAAGAAGCTCTGACTTTATTAGGTCTTATATAAATAAGCCTATATTTGAGAATGCTGGAGTCGGAGAGGGAGATTCTCTTGGAAGGACATTTCCTGAAGTTATAGTTAGAGCAACTGCTCTGCTATCAGCTAGTATGGCTATCATGCCATATGATCAGGAAGAAGGTCAAAGGCTACAGGCATTAGCTTATAATCCAGCAACTGGTGATGGTCTTTTAGATCTAATTAGATCTGGCATTATTGCATTAGATCAAGATGAGACAGCTAGAGATAAGATCTTAAAAGCTGTTTCAGTTAATGCTAATAGCACAGGATCTGTTGTAGATCTGTTAGGATCACCAAATACAAGCTATGACAGAATTAAAGTAATCATTACTTCAGGCGGTACATTTAGTCCTGGATCTGCATCAAGTGTTACTTACTCTACTTTTGTAGGTAATGACACTGGATTGAAAATAGATCAATCAGCAGAAGATCTAATTATTGATGGATCTTTCCAGGAATTAGGGCATGGAATCTTTGGAAGATTTAGTCTGGGTGTTTACAACACAGGTGATGAGTGGGAGGTTGAGGTCACAGGTCTCAATCATACAGCAGGATCAGGAATTAATAACTTACAATTAAAGAGGAGATAGTTATGCCAAAAGGTAAAGGTACATATGGTAGCAAGGTTGGTAGACCTAAAAAGAAAAAGACAAAAAAAGCTAAGAAGAAATAATGCCTTATTTGTCCAGGAAAAAAACAAATAAAAAGAGAGCACCTAAGGGTTATCACTTTGTAAAGGGTGGTGATCTTATAAGAAATAGATCAAAGAAGAAAAAGAAAAAAAGAAATGCACTTAGATAGACAGAAAAGATTGCTTAAGAAGTATGGGCTAAAAAGAATTAATAAGCCTAAGATGACACCTAAGCATAAAACAAAAAAAGCTATAGTCCTGGCAAAGCTAGGATCGCATAAAGTAAAAGTGATCCGCTTTGGTGCTCAAGGCATGGGACATAATTATAGTCCTGGTGCTAGGAAAGCTTTTAAAGCAAGGCACAGAAAAAACATAGCCAAAGGTCCAAGCAGTCCAGCATACTGGGCTAACAAGTTCTTGTGGGCTGGTCCAAGTGGTAGCACCAAAAATCCACCTAAGTCTCAAAAAAGAATTATAGGAAAAAAGAGATAATGTTTAAAGGACCAAATGGTGCAGGTAAAGGTGATATTCCAAGACCTATGACTATTTCTAAGAAGGAATATGAAAAGAGGTGGGATCTTATTTTTGGTAAAAAAACCAAGAAAAAGCCAAAAAACAAGGCTTTAAAATAGGGCTAGAAGGCTATAAAATAATTTTTTTGAATATAAGTATGCACGAAAATTGAGGGGAAATAACAATGTGGTCAATATTTAAAGATGAAAATGAATACAATGAAAAAGCTATAATTGGCTTTATATCATTTGCACTGATGTGCGTTTTTGGAATAGTAGATCTAGTTATGGGAATCATAGGAATTGAATTAATGGTAAATGACTATATCTATAATTCTTTTGTCTGGGTGACATTAGGATCCTTTGGTATAGCAGGTGCTGAGAAGGTTTATAAGAAATAATGGCTAAGAAAGTATTTGGAGATATTAAGAGATCTAATGGTCCTAAAAAAACCAGGCAAGGTCAAAGCAAAAATACCAAGTATGGGAATAAGCTAAGTAACAAGCACTATAAAAAGAAGAATAGAGGTCAAGGATAATGGCACATATAGATTTTGAAAATAATTATTTTGATAAAGTAATTAAACAAATAGAAAAACAGATCTTAATTAAGATCCAAAATATTCCTATACACTATGATGAAAATAGAGGTCAGGAAAGTTTTTTAATAACACCAGGATCAGATGGATTTTTAGCAACTACCAGTAATGGTCATGCTAGACAATACACAACTTTGATCACTTATGAAATGAGGTCTGGTGGTGAATACACAAAGGATCTACAGCTAAAAAGATTAACAAGTATAGCTGAGATCATAAAGAGAATATTCTTTGATAATAGATATATAGCTAATAATTGGTATGATGGTGAAGTATCATCTGTTGAATATGAAAGAGATGAAGAAGATCAATCTATTTCCAGAGCTATAATATCATTTCAATGTAATGTAAATGAGGTAATATCATGAAGTTTAAACATGTTAAAGGATTAGAACTACAGAACAGAAACATGCTAGTGGCACCTAATTTTAAATTAAGAGCATTATTAGCAGGTAAAGAGGTAGATCTAAATAAGGAAGAAGCAGAAGATCTTAAAAGATGCTGTATAATCCAGCCTGTACAAGAACAGGTAAAAAAGAAAAAAGTAAAAAAAGAAAAACTTATTCTATTAGAGGAGGAATAATATTATGGCTATAAGCGGTAAAGTCTATGGAAAAAATCAATTTTCTATAGGTATTAAAAATAAAGCTGTGTCTGCTTTTGAGACACCAGCTAGTCCAAGCACTACATATTTATTACTTCCTGTGACTGAAATGAGTTATCCAAATATCACTTTGGTTGAATCAGGTGAGATCAAGACAAATAACTCTGGAATGATTGAATTAAAATCAGATCAGTTCAGAACAAGAAAAGGTGGATCATTGACATTAGACTTTGAACTACCTGCGGAAAGAGATCTTTTAGTTAGACTTATGGCTAATGTTTTACAAGATCACCAAGAAGATGCAACAAATGATCCAATTTTTGGTCATGAAGTAGAAGCATCTTCAGGAAGTCCATTGTCTAGACCTGTTTTAAGTAGTACAGCAACTGCAAATAGTGCTGGTATTCCAAGTTTATTTGATATAGCTCTATTTTATCCAGGCAGTAGTGAAGATAAATTAATAACAAGTGCTACATTGCAATCACTGACATTGAATTTTGATCAGGCAGATGGTAGATGTTTAGTAAGCGGTACATTCTATTCAGGATTTACTAGTGATCAAACATTGTTACTTGAACAAAATGTATCAGCAGATCCAGATGTAGTTCCGCAAACATTTGTGGAATCATTTTTCAACACTAAGACATTAGACTTAGATGGATCAGCAGATCAAGATCTAGTATTAACTGCTGTATCTTTCACATTTACTAATAATGTGACAAGAGTAGGTAGAGATGCTAATGGTGATCCTGAAGCCTATGCATGGGGAATACCTAATGTAGAGATTACAGGTGAAGTATCATTTATGTATGATGAAGAGTTTGCATTTGGTACAGGTAAAAATGTTATGCAGGATTTCTTAGATGGAGTTCCAGCAACACTAACACTTATTCAAGGTGATGGTACATTAACAGATGGTAACAGAGTTTTAGGTGAAATGAAGATCACCGCAGAAATATATTCAACAGCAGTCAATATTGATGCTGGTGCAGATGTTGGATCTGTAATCACAATTCCATTTAAGGTTATACAGCCTATAAATGCAAGTGGTGATGCAAATGGTACAGCATTTAAGTTTGAATATGTAGATAGTAAATCTAACGCAACTTGGTAAACTAAGGAGAAATAATGAAAGTTAATTTCAATGATCATGTCTATGAAGTGAAAGACATAAACTATAAGCAAAAAAGAAATCTTTGGAGAATGTCTTTACTGGCATTTCCAAATTTAGAAAACCAGGATCCTAATCAGGAAGCATACTATAATATGCTTGATAAGGTGGAAGAGCTTTCTGGATTAAAAGAAGATACCTATGTAAATGCTAAAGATGAGAAATTGTCTATGGCAGAAATAGATCTTTTATTGCAAGAAGTCTATAGTCAATATATGGGCTTGTCAAAAAAAGACAAGTAGAGCTTAGTGCTCTGGTGTGGTTTAGCAACTTAGGCTATCCACATGCTAGGCTCTCATTTCCTTATGAAAGATATGGTCCAGGATCTAAAAAGAAATTGACTTTCAATTCTCTGGAAGATATTTGGAATGAGATTGATATTATGGTTGATGCCTGGAGAGACAATAAGTTTTCTCTAGGCAGAAATCTATATTTTAATCTTCCACAATTTTGTGATCCAAAGTGGCTGATAACAGAGAAAGATAGTTTTATAATGCGTGAATATATGTATATGCAAGATTTCAAATTACCTATAGCAGATGTTCTAGAGAATGCAGATGCAAGAACTCTAGATCATTTTGAGTTAATTAGAAATGAAGTTCAAGAGATAAAAAAATATATGAGTGAAGAACATGGCAAATGACACAAAACAAATAAAAATTTTAATTAATGCTGAAGTAAAAAAAGCCATTGATGATTTTAAAAAGCTAGAAGCACAGAAAAAGAAAAACAAAAAAGAAGTAGGTGAGCTAGGTAAAGCTTTCAAAACTATGGCTGGTACACTGGCTGTTGCATTTAGTGGACAGCAGTTAGCTTCTTTTGCTACTCAATCTGTGCAGGTAAGTGCTAAGATCAGAACTATGGAGAGATCTTTCCATAGCTTAGGTAAATCTATAGGAACAAATGATAAGTCCTTAGATAAGCTAAGAGGTGCACTAAATGGCACAATGACAGATACTGAGTTAATGGAACAGGCTAATAATGCCATGTTGCTTGGTATTGTGGATTCTGATGATCAGATGGCTGAACTCTTTGACAATGCTCAAAGACTGGCTCAGGCACTAGGTAGAGATGCTAGATATGGTGTAGAATCATTAACAACTGGTATTGGTAGGCAGTCCAGGCTTATGTTAGATAATCTTGGTATTATTGTAAAAGCAGAAGATGCATACAAGGCATATGCAAAACAATTAGGCAAGAACACAAGTGATCTTACAGAGAATGAAAGAAAACAAGCCTTTATAGAAGCTACAATGGAATCGGTAAGATCTAAGGTAGCAG